>Ga0209201_1000368_pt1 | contig 65309 bp, 52 predicted proteins | sample AD_UKC055_MetaG_FD_184411 | JGI IMG/M metagenome (GOLD analysis project Ga0209201, IMG submission 184411) | Active sludge microbial communities of municipal wastewater-treating anaerobic digesters from USA - AD_UKC055_MetaG (SPAdes) (version 2) | ecosystem: Engineered > Bioreactor > Anaerobic >...
GGACGTGGAGTCGGGTCTTGCGCTTCGTATATACCGGCATACCTCTACATCACCATGTTGGTGACCTTGTGTCAATACCTTCCTCACCAATTGATGCCTTTCCTGTTCACAAGGCTAAGGTTTGGGGCCATCTACCATGCCCACAGCCACGCCTCCGCCCCAAAGGACATAACTCTCCCTTTGGCTTTCGGCAGTACGCCCCAAACTTGGGCCGGTGGCTGACTCAGGACCCGCTCGGAGTGGCGGGGGGGGTCAACCTCTACGGCTTCGTGCATAACGACCCGCTGATCTATGCCGACCCGTTGGGCTTGCAGGGCTACATTGGCTATGGGCCACCTCCGGCGTCGCCAGACCCCATTGCCAGCGCGATGATACAGGGGAATTTGCAGGGCCTGGCTCCCGGACCGCCAATGCCCTTGGCTGGGGAGGCTGCTCGCATTCAGGGAGAACTGGCACATTTAGAGTATGGATTGGCCGGGCTGGTATATGACTTCACGCCGCTAGGCAATCTGTGGGGGAGTGCTACGGGCACGGACTTTAATGGGAACTGGCTGACGAGAGATGAGCGCGATGCTGCAATGCAGTTGGCCGGCATTGACGTCCTGACCTTTCTGGCTCCCGAGGCCAGGGCCAGCAAGGTGCCATGTGCTAAGCCCGGAAAGAATGTGGGACATCATTCCATCCCTCGTGCGATACAGAAGGAATTGCCGCCGCCGGTGAGAATTCACCCCGATGTCCGTGGACGTCGAGGCAATCCGAACATCAGGCAAGTCCCTGAACCGTGGCATAAGGACGTTCATTCGAGTCCTGGGGGGAACTACACCCCGGTGGAGACTACAATCGTCGGTTCGATCAATTCATCCGGGAGCGAGGCGGGTATGACGCAGTAACTCCTCAAGATGTGAACCAAATTCGTGATCGGGTAATGGAGGAGTTTGGAAGATGAAATTCTTCCTGCTCGATGATCCAGCGCGGCCGGGCGACTACGCACGTTTTTCTCATGTCGGGACGTGGACTCCTGGTTCTGTATGCTCGGGGTGCGGTCTATGTTCAGCAGAGCTGACCGAGCCGCTACAAATCGAATGGAATGACGGAACAGAGCGCATAGGAGATTTTTCTTGGTGTGGCTATCACTGCGTCGTCATCAACAGGGTTCGCGGTGTCTTAACAGACGCTAGCTTTGAGTGTGAATTTGGTCGTGTGGAAGTGCTACCCCCTTCGGGGAAACGGAGAATGCCGCGCGTGCCATATCCATATTCAGGTCCGACTCTCTCATGGATGATACCTACGTTGATTCAGTAATGGTGTCCTGGTGGACACGGTTATTGTTTTAGTGCTGCGGGGAGTGGCTGTGGCACTCCCCGCCCGATTTACTTAGATGTTACCAAATAGCCCAAAGGGCTTGTGTGGGAGTATCAAACGGCTCCACCTCAACCGAACGCTGAGTGGGGTTAAACTCATTTCCAACTGTTCGCAATGCGGGCGAAAGCGTTATGTGTTCAAGCGCGATGGTTTGATAATTGATGCTCGTGATTGGTGCGGAGAAAAGCTCTTTCTCATTGAGCAGTTCGGGAAATCCCATGCTACCTTCGTCACGGAGCTTGGTCTTGATACGCTTACGAAGGAAGGATTCAGTAATCTTTGTCCCCGTTTTGCTGGAAGCATCGAACCGGCTTGAAAGCGAACGGCAACCAATAGCATGGCGGATGCCACCTATTTGCATTGGCACCGGAGCAGCTTCTTGGGGTTCGCGGCCTTGCAACGCGGCAGGTGCGCCGTCCCATGTATTCATCCGAACATTCCAGCGCCGGGGCCACCCACATCCCGCGCTGTCCGGGTCAACCGCCGGGCTGGCCGGGTGGCACGGCGGGTTGCCGCACCGGCGGCTGTTCCCGGGTCACCCGATACTCCTGCACCTGGCCCCGGTCGCACCCGGCCAGCGCCGCCGCCAATAGGAGAAAACACCCTGGCGCCAGAGCTGGGAGGCTTTGCCTGCTGGTCAACAACTTCACCTCTCGTATCTACAAGCGTTTTCGCTGAAGCGCAAGCGGCCTGTTTGCCGCTTCAGAAACCCCGCGCCTGCTCACTGCTTCGTGTCCGTCGGGATCGTATCATCCGCCAGCAGCAAGGCCGGAACCACCCCTGGAGACGATGCCTCGGCAGAGCCCCGCGTGTGTGACTTCACCCGGAGAGCCCCGGATGCCTACTTCATTTGCTTGGCCAGGAATTCGTAGCTGGCCTGAGTGTAGTCGAACGGAGACCCTTCTCCGCTGTCCTGCTCATACACGTACCACTGGATTCCAGCCTCGTCGCCGGCAGCAAAGATCTCGGTCCAGTTCAACTCCCCTTGCCCCAGTGGCTTGAACTGCTGCTTCTTGCCTTTGCTGGCCCGGACAACATCCTTGGCATGGATCACCGGGCAGCGACCTTTGCACTTGCGGATGTAAGCCGCCGGATCGGCCCCGCCCACGTACACCCAGGCCACGTCCAGTTCCGCCTTCAGGTTCTTCGGCTTCGTGGACTCCATGAGAATATCCAACTTGCACCGGTTGTCGCCCGAGAACTTCTCGAACTCCCAGGCATGGTTGTGATAGGAAAGCCCAAGCCCCACCGCCCGCAGTTTCGCCCCCAGTTGATCGAGCCGCGCCGCCCCCTTCAGCCAATCCGCCAGGCTCGTTTTGCAGTCGTCCATCATGCCTCCAGGGCCCACGTACTTGACGCCAACGGTCTTCCAGAACTTCACGCTGGCCTCGAAGTCCTTCTCAAACGGCTCAACCGCCGTGTGCGCGGCCATGGCTTTCAGGCCGGCCGTTTCCAGCGCTGCGCGGATCTTCTCAGCGGGGAGGTTGGGCATGCCGCTCCACTGCACATATTTCCAGCCCATCTCGCGGACCTGCTTCAGCGTGTCCGCCAGGTCCTTCCTGGCCGGCTCGCGCAACGTGTAGAGTTGCAGCGCAATCGAGCGCCTCGGCCCACGCCTCTTCGGGGCGGCCACGGAGAGCAGCGGATGACAAGTGACTGCCAGCAGGCCCAGTGCGCCCAGGGCTTCCCGGCGAGAATACTGTCTTGCTTGTGAATTCATAAGGTTGTCGGTGGCTGTCGTTTGCTCGCCATGTTCCCGCAAACCGCCGGGAAATCAAGAACTCACTGCGCTTACCTGGGCCGTCACCGCAGCCCCGCCTGGCGGTTTGGACTTTGGCCTGGCCCAGGTTCCTCGGAGTTTCTGCTGATCAGAGGCTGCAGAACGCGTCAATCTGCCAGTCTGACGACGCGGAAGTCGTCGAAGCGGATCCAGTGCTCCGCGTCGGCGGGCCCGTGGTAACACTGAATACTGATCTCATCCTCGCCTGGCCCCGGCAGCTCACCCGTCGCCGCGGTATGGAACTCGCCCTTCCCATCCGGTCGGAACTGCGCGCTCCACGAGGTCCCGGACACAACCAGTCGGAGTTGCACGGTGGCGTTAGTCATGGCCTTGCGCCCGGGGATGATCATGAGCTGGCCGTCCACCAATTCCTTTACGAGTTTGAACACCGGTTTGCCGCTGCAATACCAGGTCAGCCCCGCCTGTTCGTATTGCTGCTTAGGCGGCTGCAGGCTGGTGACGCTCACTTCGAAGGCGAAGCGTCCCTGACGCCGATCCGGCGCCCCGCGCACCAGCGCATTGCGCACCGTGCTGGCGTCGCCGGGCCGGACATGTATTTCCAGTGCCCCCTCGCGCATTCGCCAGTCGGACGCGTCTTCACGCAGCCAGCACCAGCCCGCGGCGGGGCTGGCCTCGAAGCGATCTTCGAACATCACGGTTTCCCCCGCGCTCACGTCCAAGGCTGCCGCCAGCACACATAGAAAAACCAACGCTTGTCTCATCATTCGTTCCAGACAGAATTCGCTCTTCCGCCCCGAATGTCAATGTCTCCCCCGCGCAGCGCCGGGTATGCGCGGCCGCGCCAAGAGCACAGTCCGATCAGTTGTCCGCATGCCCGGGAACAGCAGAAAGGCGGTTGCATTTGAGCCGGCTCCCAGTTTGAATTAGGACTCTGGCCGCGAAACGGATGAAACGACGTCATAACCAGCCGGGCACGCCCTCGCCGACCCAAGGCCGCCCCCGCCGCAGCAAACCAAACCTCGAGCCGCGAGTTGCGCCAACAGGCAGTGTTACCCCTCGCGTCCGGCGGGTGTGGTGGATCGGCCTGGTTCTGGCGCTCGGCACGTTTCTCATGTTCTCCCCGGCACGCAGCTTTGAGTTCTTCCGCTTCGACGACCCGCAATACATCCTCGACAATCAGCAGGTCAAAGCCGGCTTAACCGGCGAGGGGCTGGCCTGGGCGTTCCGGGCTGTGCACGCGGGCAACTGGCATCCCCTAACCTGGCTCTCGCACATGCTCGACTGCCAGTTGTTTGGCGTGAACGCCGGACGGTTTCACCTGGTTAATGCCTTGTTCCATGCCGCCAATACGGCCCTGCTGTTCCTGGCACTGCGACGCTTGACCGGCGCGATCTGGCGGAGCGCGCTGGTCGCCGCGTTGTTCGCGCTGCACCCGTTGCACGTCGAGTCGGTGGCCTGGATATCGGAGCGCAAGGATGTGCTGAGCGGCTTCTTCTTCATGCTCACTCTCTGGGCGTATGCGCGCTACGCCCAGCGCCAGAGTCTGCAGGCACGCGCAGCGGCCTTCTTACCGCTTCCCTCCTCCGTCTTCTATCTCCTGGCGCTGGTCTGCTTTGCGCTCGGCCTGCTGTCCAAGCCCATGTTGGTGACCCTGCCGTTTGTCCTGCTGCTGCTCGACTTCTGGCCGCTGCAACGGACCCCCCACAGCAGTTTTCCGAATCGGTCCCCTGCCCCGGCGGCACCGCGGCATCCAGCGACGCGCGCCTGGACCGCGCTGATGATCGAGAAGATCCCGTTCTTCGCGCTGGCCCTGGCACAGAGCGGCATCACCCTCTGGACGCAAAAGGTGGAAGGCGCGATGGCGGCGGCGGATCAACTGCCCTTCTCCTGGCGTCTGGGCAACGCGCTGATTTCCTACGGACGCTACCTGCAGAAGATGTGTTGGCCCGACCAACTGGCGTTTCTGTACCCGCATCCCGGCAAGTGGCCCACGGAGATAGTCGCCGCCGCGGCGGGCCTGCTATTGCTCGTCTCACTCGGCGTGGTCTGGCTGGGACGGCACCAGCGTTACTGGCTGGTCGGTTGGCTGTGGTACCTGGGGATGCTCGTGCCGGTCATCGGGCTGGTGCAGGTCGGCCAGCAGTCCTGGGCCGATCGCTACAGCTACCTCCCGTTGATCGGGCCGTTCATTATTCTGGCCTGGGTCCTGGGCGACCTGGTGGAGAAATGGCGCTGGTCGAGACCGGTTGTGACCACCGGCGTGGCCGCGATCCTGGCCGCATGCGCAGTGGCTACGTCATACCAGTTAATGTTATGGAAGAGCACGGAACCGCTTTACTGCCGCGCCCTGGACGTGGCCATGCACGACAGGGTTTATCGCCGGGCGTATGAAACCATCCCTCTGTACGCGGAGCTGCATCTGAGCTTCGCCAGGGACTGGGCCGAGGTGGTCCAGACTGCGGACGAAAAGGAGCAGTTGGTGGCCTATCTGCGCAAGTGGGCGCTGCTCAAACCGGACAGCGCGCAGGTCCACTTAATCCTGAGCGAGGCGCTCGCCCGGCAGGGCAACTGGCAAGAGGCCGCCGCTCAGTTCAACAAGGCCGCGCGACTGGCCCCGGAGGCTGCGCAACCGCGCGGCCCGAGACCGCCTCCGCTCAACAATATCCCGCCCCCCGGCCGGTAGCATGCCGGCTCGGTCAAGCTGACCACGCCGGAATTCTCTCCAGGGGTGCAACTCCGGGCGCTGAGCGATGCTGGGCATGCCAAGCCGCTCGCATAGAACGGCCTTCAGTTCATTGTTGTTTTACCTCGGGAGAAATGCTATTGATGCAGCTCACAGAAAAGCGAGCGCACCATGCATGTGGCCCTGATGCCCAATCCGGCTCTGACGTGTGTCAGGGGCGCGGGCGGTTGCCCTGAGCACTCCGCCCCCGGCCGTGGCCGCCTCCGCGCCCGGGTGGCCGGGTCCTGTGCCCGGCTTTCACTGCCAGATCCTGACCTCCACACCCCATGAAGACCATGACTACCTGGCGACGGCTGAACGTAGCTTTCTGGCTGCTGGTCGTGTTGTTGCTGGTTGGCGTTGGCCTGGCGTTCTGGGTGGCCAATGCCCGCACGAATGCCGACAGACGCAGCGCCCAGTTGGCCGCGGCTCGGGCCACCATTGCCTACAAAGTTGTTCTCATCAGCGACACCGTGCGCGGTCTCCTGCTGGACCCTAAGGACACCTTGGAGAAGCGGCACAAGCGCGAGGCGGAAAATGACCTGGCGGCCCAACTCAACTTCATCCAGACCGAATTCCCCGACCAGCCTGCCCTGCTGCGCTCGGTCAGCAACCTGCGCGACTTCACCTCCCGCACCCTCGCGGACTTCCATCGGCAGGTGCTGGAGGCCGCGGAGAGCGATCCCGCCGGCGCAATCATGCTCTACAATAAGGACTATCCGGCCATCCGCGACGAGCGTGGCAAGCTTTTCACGGAACTGTCCGTGGAGATTCAGAATGTGCGCAACAAGGAGTCGGTTGCCATCCGGACGCTGGGGTGGGTTGGGCTGGCGCCCATCATTATCATCCTCCTGGCGATCCCCATCGTGGGCCGAGTGCATTCCATCACCGTCACCCAGCCCCTGAATCAACTGGCCGCCGCCCTCGAACGCATGCAGCAGGGTGATTTTACCGGACGCCTGACAGTCCAGCATCGCGACGAGTTTGGCCTCCTGAGCGAGGGGCTTAATCGTTTGGCGGATAATCTCTCCGAGCTGGTCGGCCAGGTCCAGCGGTCTGGCAACCAGGTCACCAGCACGGCCACCGAGATTGCCGCGACGGCCCGCGAGCAGCAGGGCACCTCCCGTGAGATTGCCACCACCACCGCAGAAATCGGCGCCACCTCCAAGCAGATATCGGCCACCTCCAAGGAGTTGGTGCACACGATGAACGAAGTCAACCAGGTCGCCGAACACACTGCCCAACTCGCCGGCAGCGGACACACCGCCATCACGCACATGGAGACAACCATGCGCCAGATCACGGAAGCATCCGGCTCGATCACCGCCAAACTGGCAGTCTTGAGCGAGAAGACGGTCAATATCAACTCCGTCGTCACCACCATTACCAGGGTGGCCGACCAGACCAATTTGCTCTCGCTCAACGCCGCCATCGAAGCTGAGAAGGCCGGCGAATACGGCCTGGGCTTCGCGGTGGTCGCCATGGAAATCCGCCGCCTGGCCGACCAAACCGCCGTCGCCACCTATGACATCGAGAAGATGGTCAAGGAGATGCAATCGGCCGTCGCCGCAGGCGTCATGAGCATGGACAAGTTCTCCGAGGAAGCGCGCCGCGGGATCGAGGAAATCCGGGAGGTCGCCACGCATTTGGCCCAGATCATCCACCAGGTCCAAACGCTCACCCCGCGGTTTCAAGCGGTCAATGAAGGCATGCACGCGCAGGCAGCCGGCGCGCTGCAGATCAGCGACACGCTGACGCAACTGACCGAGGCGGCCCGGCAAACCGCCGAATCTCTGCGGCAATCCAACCTGGCCATCGAGCATCTGAACGGCGCCGCGCGCGGCCTGCAGGCCAGCGTGGCCCGGTTCAAGCTGTCGCCTTAGCTTTGAAATGTTGTTTCTGCTGTTCCAGTTGGGCAAGGACCGCTACGCGTTGGAGGCCAGCCGCGTGGTCGAGGTGGTGCCGCTGCTGGAAATGAAAGCGCTCCCCCAGGCGCCCAGGGGCGTGGCAGGCATATTCAACTACCGCGGGCGCGACGTCCCCGCCGTGGATCTCTCCGCTCTCACCCTGGGCCAGCCCGCCACCGAACGCCTCAGCACCCGAATTATCATCGTTAATCACCCCGATGAGCGCGGGAGCAATCATCTGCTTGGTCTCATTGCTGAGCAAGCCACCGAAACACTCCGCAAAGAGGTCGGAGACTTTGCGGATTCCGGAATGAACCTGGGCCGGGCGCCCCACCTGGGACCGATGCTCCTGGATAATCACAACCCCATCCAGTTGATCTACGAGCAACGCCTGCTCCCGGAGGCCGTGCGCAAGGTCTTGTTCTCCGAAACTCTCGCCACAGGCAGTGACGCGGATTGAACATCTGCCGCGCAGAACACCAGAATGCAGCCCACCCTGGTGAATACCACCGAACCGCCAAACCAATCCCCAGCCAACCCGGAGGTCAAGGCCTGTTGGAATGAAATCGGCGTGCGGGGCAATGGCACCTGTCCGAAGCTGGCCGAGGTCATCCATTGCCGCAACTGCCCGGTCCTTTCCACGGCCGCGCTTCAGTTGCTTGCCCGTCCGCTGCCACCGGATTACCGGCGCGCATGGGCCGAGCATTTCGCGCGGAAGCAGACACCGCCGGCCCCAGCCCAAACCTCCGCCCTGCTGTTTCGAATCCACAACGAATGGCTCGCCCTGCCTGCTCATGCGTTTCAGGAAGTGGCCGAACGCCGTCCGGTCCACTCGCTGCCAAATCGGCGCAAGGGAATTGTGTTGGGGCTGGTGAGTGTGCGCGGGGAGTTGCTGATCTGTGTCTCGCTCGGCCATTTGTTGGGACTGGACGGCGCCCCGCCCGGCCATACACGGCATATGACTTATGACCGGCTGCTGGTGGCCAACTGGAGCGGGCATCGCTTCGTCTTTCCGGCCGACGAAGTTCGCGGCACCCATCGGTTTCAGAACCAGGAGTTGACCGATCCGCCGGCCCCCCTGGCAAACTCCGAGCGCACTTACATCCGGGGTATTCTTCGGTGGCAAGGCCGGTCGGTCGGCTTGCTCGATGCCGATCGTGTCTTCTCGTCTCTAAATCGGAGCCTGACGTGAACAAGCGCAACCCCGATGACCTGGCGAATCTCACGATGCTGGAGTTGTTCCGCGTCGAAGCCGAAAACCAGGTCGCCGTCCTTACCAGCGGGCTGCTCGAGCTCGAACAGGGCCGCGCAACACCCGAACGTCTGGAAGACCTTATGCGCGCGGCCCACTCGTTCAAAGGGGCCGCGCGCATAGTGGACCTGGAGCCCGCCGTGCGAATCGCTCATGCCCTGGAGGATTGCTTCGTCCTGGCTCAGCAAGGACAACTGGCCCTGCGCCAGCCGGAAGTTGACCTGTTGCTCCGCGGCACTGACTTGCTGCTCCAGATCTCCAGGCAAACCGAAGCCAACATCATTCGTTGGGAATCCGATCACGCCAACGAAATCCGGGAACTGCTCCGCTCCCTGGCTGGCCTGTCCCAGGCCAGCAGCCCGACCGCAGGCAAACAAGCGGCGCCCTCGTTGCCGCCAGCCACCGCGCCAATTCCCCACGAGGCTGATCCCCAGGCGGTCGCCCTGCCCAGCCGGGATGCACCCGAACGCGTTGTGCGGCTCACGGCCGGGAATTTGAACCGCCTGCTCGGCCTGGCAGGCGAGTCGCTGGTCGAATCGCGCTGGATGCGGCCTTTTGCCGACTCCCTGCAGCGTCTCAAACGCCACCAGGCCCAACTCTCGCAGCAGTTGGATGACCTGCGCCAACGGTGCGACGAAGACGGCTTGTCCGCGCGCACGCGGCACCAGCTTGGCGAACTGGCCCGGAAGGCGGCCCTTTGCCAGCAGTTGCTGACTGACCGGCTGCAGGAGCTGGACTCGTTTGACCGCCGTTCCGCGCAGCTTTCCCAGCGCCTGTACCTCGAAGTGCTGCGCACGCGCATGCGCCCCTTCAGCGAGGGCGTCCACCGCTTTCCGCGCATGGTCCGCGATCTGGCCCACGCCCTGGGTAAACAGGTGCGGCTCGAAATCACGGGCCAGAACGTCCCGGTGGACAGTGACATCCTGGAACGATTGGAAAGCCCGCTCGCCCACCTGTTGCGCAATGCGGTGGATCACGGCTGCGAGAGCCTCGAACAGCGACGACTTCTCGGCAAACCCTGCGAGGGCACCATCCGCCTGGACGCGCGCCACAGCGCCGGCATGTTGCTGGTCACGGTCACCGACGACGGCCCCGGCGTCCAGTTGGAGCTCGTCCGCGAGGCCATCCGGCAACGACAACTGGCCACGCCGGCGGCCGCCCAGGAGCTCACCGAGCCGGAACTGCTCGATTTCCTCCTCCTGCCCGGCTTCACGCTCAAGGAAACCGTGACCGAGGTTTCCGGCCGCGGCGTCGGACTCGACGTGGTGCAGAACATGGCCCACAGCCTCCGCGGCAACCTGCGAGTCGCCACTCAGCCCGGCCGCGGCCTGCAGGTCCAGTTGCAGTTGCCGCTCACCCTCTCCGTGCTCCGCACCTTGCTGGTCGAGGTGGACGATGAACCCTACGCCTTTCCGCTCAGCCAGATCATCCGCACCTTGAGGCTCAAACGCGAGACCGTCGAGACCCTCGAAGGCCGGCCCCATTTCCATTTCGCCGGGCGCCAGGTCGCGCTGGTGGCCGCCCACCAGGTCTTCGACACCGGCGCTCCCAAACCACGCGGGAGCGACTTGCCGGTTGTCGTTCTCGGCGACCGCAACCCTCGCTATGGCGTGGTCGTGGACCGCTTCCTGGGTGAACGCGAGCTGGTCGTGCAGCCGCTCGATGGCCGCCTTGGCAAGGTCAATTGCATCAGCTCGGCCGCGCTCATCGAAAACGGCGCGCCGATCCTGATTGTGGATGTGGACGACATGCTTCGATCCATCGAGAAGATGTTGATGACCCACCCCCTCAAGTCCGTCCCGCCCAACCATCTCGAACTCGCCGCCCGAACGCCAAAACGCATCCTGGTGGTGGATGATTCGCCCACGGTCCGCGAGTTGGTTCGGAAACTCCTGGCCGGCCGTGGCTACTTTGCCGACATCGCCGTGGACGGCATGGCCGGCTGGAACGCCGTGCGTGCCGGCCATTACGACCTGGTGATTGCCGACGTGGATATGCCCCGCCTGGACGGAATCGAACTCACCGCCCTGATCAAGGACGATCCCCAGTTCAAATCCCTGCCGGTTATGATTGTTTCCTACAAGGACCGGGAAAAAGACAAGTTGCGCGGATTGGAAGCCGGTGCAGATTACTACATTACGAAGAACGCCTTTCAAGATGATACGCTCTTTCAGGCGGTGGCGGACCTGATTGGCGAGCCCCGCGCATGAAAACCGCGCCGCCCAGCGACATGCCCGCCGCGCGGGAAACGCCGCGGGCGCTGCGCGCTCAAGATCATCAGGCGATTGCCGCCGGGATTTTGGCGCTCGACAAGATCGGTCCGAGGATTACGAATAGGGCAGCGCCCCAGACTGAGAAGCATGGCTGAAGAACTTAATCAGAACACTGCCAGGCCGGCCCCAGCGCTCCCGCCGCTGCCCGCCGAGGATCGCGTGACGGTGCTGCTCGTGGACGACCAGGTCCTGGTCTGCGAAGCGGCCCGCCGCGCGTTGGCCAATCAGCCGGACATTGATCTTCATTACTGCGCGGATGCCCGGGAAGCCATCGCGACCGCCAACCGGATCAAGCCCAGCGTGATTCTCCAGGACCTGGTCATGCCCGGCGTGGAAGGCCTCACGCTCGTAAAGCAATTCCGCGCCAATCCGGCCACGAAGGACACCCCGATCATCGTTCTCTCCACCAACGAAAATCCCCGGGTCAAAGGCGATGCCTTCGCCCTCGGCGCCAATGATTATTTGGTGAAGCTGCCTGACAAGATTGAACTGGTCGCCCGCATCCGGCATCACGCCAAAGCCTGCCTCAACCTGTTGCAGCGCGACGCGGCCTACCGGGCCCTGCGCGAGAGCCAGCAACAGCTCATCGCAAGCAACGCCGCGCTCATTTCCCTCAACCAGCGGCTCGAGGAAGCCACGACCGCCAAGTCCCAGTTCCTGGCCAACATGAGCCACGAAATCCGCACCCCCATGAACGGCATCATTGGGATGACGGGCCTGCTGCTGGACACCGACCTGACCGACGAGCAAAGGGAATATGTCGAAGCCACCCGCAACAGCGCCGAGGCGCTGCTGACAATCATCAACGATATCCTGGACTTCTCCAAGATCGAGTCCGGCAAGCTCGAACTGGAATACCGCCCATTTGAGCTCTGCGCCTGCATCGAAGAGGCCATGGAACTGCTGGCGCCCAAGGCGGCCGAGAAGAAGCTCGACCTGGCTTGCCTGGTGGACGACGCTATCCCCAGGATTCTGGTCAGCGACGTGACCCGGCTGCGGCAGGTCCTGGTCAATCTTATCGGCAACGCCGTCAAGTTCACCCAACAAGGCGAAGTAGTCGTTGAAGTGAGCTCTGCCGCCCACGGCCTGCGCAAAGCCGCCCCCGGCCATGAGAATGACACTGAACTCCTTCGTCATCCCGAAGAATGGTTGCTCCAGTTCTCCGTGCGCGATACCGGCATCGGCATCCCGCTGGACCGCCAAGACCGGCTCTTCAAGTCCTTCCAACAGGTGGATGCTACCACGGCCCGCCATTACGGCGGCACCGGGTTGGGTTTGGCTATCTCCAAGCGTCTGGCCGAGTTGATGGGAGGCAGGATCTGGGTCGAGAGTGATGCCGGCAAGGGCGCAACGTTTCACTTTACTATCTCCGCTCGGGGGCCCGCCGCCAAGTCCCCGCCGGCATGGCAAAACCGGCAGCCGCAACTCGCCGGCAAGCGCGTGCTCGTTATCGAGGACAATCCCACCAACCGGCGCATTATTTCGCAGCGCGGCCAGCAATGGGGCATGAAAGTCGAAACCGCCGCCGGCCGCCGCGATGCCCTGGCCCTGCTCGCGCAGGGCGACCTGTTCGATGCCGTCATCCTCGACTTGGAATTACCGGAACCGGAGGGGACGACCTTGGCCGAACAGATTCGGAAGCTGCCTTCCGGGCGTTACGTGCCCCTGCTCCTGCTCTCTTCCATGCGCCCGTCCGGCGATGATGCCCGCCCCCTGCGCGGCAGCGCCGCCGTTGCCATCCATAAACCCATCCGCCCGGCCCAGCTCCTCGAAGCCCTGTGCCGCGCTCTAAGTGTCCAAGTCCCGCGCGGAAAGAAACCGCCGGCCACCCCGACGCTCGACCACAACCTGGCCCGCCGCTTGCCTTTGCGCGTGCTCTTGGCCGACGACAATCCCATCAATCAAAAGGTCGGCCTGAGCGTCCTCAACAAACTCGGCTATGACGCCGACATCGCCAGCAATGGCGTCGAGGTGCTCAAAACCCTCGAACGCAAGCCTTACGACATTCTGTTTCTCGACGTGCAAATGCCGGAGATGGACGGTTTGGAAGCGGCGCGCCAGATTTGCCAGCGCTGGCCTGCCGAGAAGCGTCCCCGCATCATCGCCATGACCGGCAACGCCCTCGTTGGCGATCGCGAGAAATGCCTGGAAGCCGGCATGGACGACTACATCTCCAAGCCGGTCCGCGTCGGCGAACTGCAATCCGCGCTGGAACGCTGGGGCCCCACCAAACCCGGCAGGGGAGACACGGTCTTCCTGTCGCACCTCAGGGCCGCCTCGGGCGAGAAACTGCTCGACCATGCCCTCATCGCGGAGTTGCGCAACCTCCCTTCCACCAGCGGTGCCGGCATGTTCCAGGAACTTGTGGCCCTGTTCATCGAAAGCGCCCCGCGACGCATCACCCAGATCAGCCAGTCCATCAACGACGGCCCCATGCTGGCCTTTCATGCCCACGCCCTTAAGGGCATCGCTCTCAACCTGGGCGCCACACGCATTGCTGAGCTGTCCCAGAAGCTTGAAGAACTTGGCCGCGCGCGAAATGTGCATGGCGCTCCCGCCCTCGTCCGGCAACTCGGATCTGCCTTCGCCGAAACCAAAGCCCAGCTCCTCACCCTGCGCAGCCAATAACCCTCCCCCCATGCCGATCCTACCTGACCGTCTGAACTACGGCGACACGATCGGAATCGTCGCCCCCGCCAGCGCGCCGCCGGACCCCAGGAATATTGACCGCTCCGCCGCAGCCCTTGAACGTCTCGGGTTCAAGCCCAAGCTCGCCCCCAACGTCCGCCGGCGCTGGGGCTTTCTTGCCGGCAGCGACCGCGACCGCGCCGGCGACCTCATGCGGATGTTTGCCGACCCCAAGGTCAAGGCCATCCTTTGCGTCCGCGGCGGCTACGGCACCTCGCGGCTGCTGCCCCGGCTCGATTACCGACTCATCCGCGCCAACCCTAAGATCTTTGTCGGCTACAGCGACATCACCTCGCTTCACTGCGCCTTCCTGGCCAAGTCCAGGCTCGTCTCCTTCCATGGCCCGATGCTCAACTCGGACTTCATCAAGCCGGACATGCCCGCCTTCACCCTGCAAGGCTTCCTCCGAACCCTCATGGAGCCTTCGGCCCCGGGCAGCATTTGCCGCGGTTACCGCAGGAAGACGGTCACGATCCTGCGCCACGGCGTCGCTTCCGGCCCGCTCGTGGGCGGCAACATCAGCCTGCTCTGCGCCGCGCTCGCCACTCCCTGCCAACCCCGCTTCAAGAACTGCATCCTCTTCTTTGAAGACGTTGATGAAGCCCCCTACCGCTTTGACCGGATGCTGACCCAACTGCTCAACGCCGGGCTCCTCCAGCAGGTCTCCGGCATCGCCATCGGCGTCAACGCCGGCTGCAAAGACCCCAACGCCAGGGGCGCCCGGGAATACCGCCAGACCGTGGAGAGTGTCCTCCGTGAACGACTGCTCCCTCTCAAGGTGCCCATCGTCGCGGGCCTGCCCTTCGGCCACATCCCGCTCAACGCCACCCTGCCCATCGGCGGGCGGGCGACCCTCGACGCCATCAAAGGCGATCTGCTCATCACTGAACCCGCCGTGAAGTAGCCGCCTCCCCTCCGTCGGCCAGCACCCTGCCTCCGGCTCAGCCCCACACCGCACCCTGCACACCGCACTCCAGACTCCGCACTCCGCACTCCGCACTCAATTTAGTCCTCCCGTCCGGCTTCACGCTCGCGGATGAACCGCCGCAGCAGAATCAAGCCGATGGGCGCGACCGCGGCAATGATGCCGATCACCAGCCACATCACGCCCGAGTTCCGTTCCCCGACTTCCGGGCAGTACTTGGCCAACAGCCGGAACGAAACGGTGCCAACGATCAGCTTTGCCAGCAGGAATGGGATGTAAGAAAGCGCAGCGTAGGAGGCTTCCTGGCCCTTCGGCGCGATGGCCGCGGCGTATTCATACACGCGCGGGGAGTAAAAGGCCTCGCCAAACGACATGAGGATCACAAAGAGCGTGATCATCACATAGTAAGGGTGCACCTCGCCCGCCAACCCAAGGTAGCCGTGCCCAATCCAGCGCCCCACGAACCCGCCCGCCAGCGGCTGAAACCAGATCGCGGGCAGCGCCATGATAAAGACCGACGCCGCCGAAATAACGCCGCCCACGACCACCATGCGATACGCGGAGAATCTCTGGGTCATGGCTCCAATGAACGGCACAAGGAAAACAATGAGGATGTTGTTGATGGCCACCAGGCGGCCCACCGGCGCACCCTCGCCCAGCTCACGAATGCCAAACTTCGGAAAGACGTAATCCATCTGCATAAAGATGAGCTTGAGGAACGCAATTAACATCAAGAACGCCAGCAAGCGGTAGAATCCCGACTGCCGCACCAAACCGCCGAAGAGCTTCACCGTGTCCCTCGTGCTGTCCCTTAGCGTTTGCCAGCATGCCCCCCAGAAACCCGCGCCCGCTCGGCCCGGCGCTTCGCGCATGATCCGGATGCCGTCGTCGGTAACCTCCACGCCCCGCCGGATAAAGTAAATCACCGGCAGGATTGCTATCTCGATAACCAGCGCCGCAAAGAACAGCGTGCGATAGGTGCTCAGTTGGCAGTTCACCAGCGGCAACGTGAGCTGGCCCTGCTCGCCCAGGCTTTGCCGCAGGTAATCGAACAGAAACGCCGCGACCATGAAGCCCAGGTTCATAATGGTGTAGAACAGCGAGTAGGAAATCGAACGCTGTTGCGTGGTCGAATACTTGCGCACCGCGGCCACCAGCACCGGCGTGCCCAGGGCCTCGCCGACCGCCAGCGGGAAAAGCCCGGCAACCAGCGCCACCCATTTGATCGTCGTGAACGCCATCACCGCCCGCGCCACAACGCAAATCCACACGCCCAGGAAAAACGTCCGCCGCAGCCCAATGGCATCGGTCAGCGACCCCACCAGCAGCGTGACAACCGTCATCGAAATGGACCACGCCGCCACAAGACTGCCGGCATCCGCATCGCCATAGCCGAAATCTGCCATCAACCAGAGCGCAAGCGTCAGAACCGTCACCTTGTAGGCCATGACGCCGAGGAACTTCACACCGAACGTAATCCAAAGCTCGCGTGAAGCGTCCTTCAGAACAGTGAACTTGGCCAGAAAGCCCCTCATCGCCTGCAGCAGCCTACCCATGCGCCCGTTCGATATGTTGTATGCCTGGCATTGTGCCCTCGCATCAGAACCCAACCCCGCCGCATAGTAAAGCTGGAATTGACCGACCCGGACGAATTATGACCCCGGCAAAGGGGTGCAATACGAGGGCCGCCCGGGAAAGCCCGCCCTTCCGGCCGATTTGCTCGCAGTCTGCCGGAAATGGCGTCTTCAATCACGCCAAGGTATCGCCAGGCCGCGGCCGCCCCGCGCCTGGACGGGTTTGTAACATAAGCCCCCTGTCCGCACATCAGGCCGAAGGCACACGCGCCCCTGCGGCCGCGTAAAGCAGCCTCCATACAGCGCCACAGAATAGCTCCTGCATAGCTCCCACATGGCTACCACATGGCTTAATAGAAATTCTATTAAGCCATGTGGTAGCCAGGGACCACGGGGGCAGCCCGGGAGACCAACCCTTTGACCTGGACCCGCTCGTTACACCCGCTTCCTGGATGCGCCGGAAGACCGGCGGTTGGGGCCTTCGGGGAGGGGGTGCTTGTCCTCAAAGCCTTCAGCGACAGCCTCCCGCATGCGCATGTAATGGAACAAGTACTGTTGGGCATAGCCTGCGCGCGGGCCGAAGTGCTCGGCGGCGAAGCGGTGCAAGCGCGCAGCGCCCACCCGCCGCCGCGGGAAATAGAATTGGCGCAAGGCCTTCATTACCCAGACATCCACCGGAAAGGCAGACGGAAAGCCATAGCCAAAGAGCAGGACACAGTCGGCAATCTTCCGCCCCACGCCAGGCAAACGCATTAGCTCCAGGCGTGCAGATTCCATTGGCAAGCCGCGGAGGCGCGCGAGATCGAATTGGCGGCCCGCAACCTGGCGCGCAGTCGCAAGCAGGTAGGACGCGCGGAAGCCCATGCCGCAAGCGCGCAATTCGGCCTCGGTGGCGCGCGCCAGGCGGGCCGGGGACGGGAAGGCAAAAGCAGGCGCAGAGCCCGGCGGCACGGCCAGCGGCCTGCCGTAACGTTCGCACAGCACGGCGACAACCTGCCGGATCTGCACGATCTGCCTGGCGGAGGACAGGATGAAGGAAGCCAGGCATTCCCACGGGTCCTGGCGCAGCAATCGCAAGCCGCGGCAAGCGGCAACCGCCGCGCGCATGGGCTCGTCATCAGGAAAGGTGCGCAGCACCTCGCGCAAGTCAGCGGCCAGTTGCAGGTAATGCGCCAGCCAATCCCAGTCGGGAACGGGCTCCGCTGTCTCCGCCCGGAGTTGGCCCGCACCGGCATCGAGCCGGACCCAGCGGCCGCCAATCACGCCGATCCAGACCGGGTCGCGCCCTTGCCAGCGAAAGGCCTGGCCGCACGTGAGCGTGGCGGCCAGATCGTAGTCGCGGAGCGGGAAGGTTGCTGTCGCTTCCAGGCCGTTCACCGGAGATCGCGGCAGGCGAAGAGTTGGAGCCGGCGCAACACCTGGCCGCCATAGAGCACGTTGCGCACGCCCAGAGGCGTCACCGACTCGAAGGCTTGCTCCAGGTCCGGCGGCGGTGGCGGAGCGTCCTGCTTTCTACTTCCAAACTCGCGCACGAAGATCGCATTCTGTCCCTTGCGATTCTCATAGCCGGGCCAGAAGAAGAACTGGTTCCTTGGCGTTGGCCTGGCCCGGTAGAAGACCAGCGGCTCTTGCGTAACCGCGGCCTTGGCTTCAGGCAGGTAGAAGGAAATCTGGCCCACCATGCCATAATGAGCGCCGATGATGAACACAGGCTTGCCTTCCGCGAGCAATTCCCGCCTCGCCTCACCCACGACCCATGCCACCTTGTCCCATTCCCGCACCCGGCGCAGCGGGTCCAGGCTCACCGGCAGCCGTCGGCCGGCGAGCTCCTTGACCAGGTCGGTGTCGTGCCCAAGGATCACGACGGCAAATCCCAGTCCGAGCCCGGCCAGGAGCCAGGCTTTGATCCTCGCCGAGCCGAGCCGCCACTGCGTATCCCAGTAGATGACCATGAAACAGAACAAGGGCAGAACCGCGGGCGCGATCCAGTTCGGCAGCACGCGCGAGCGAAACGAGTGCAGCAGGTACGCCAGAAAGAGCGGCGCGCCCATGCTGAAGAAGAAGACCAGCCGCGGGTCATGGCGGCCACGGCGCCAAAAGGCGGCCGCGGCCCAGATGGTGGCGCCAAAGAAGACCGGGTTGAGCAGGCCAATCTCGGCGCCGAGGAATTCGCCCAGGTACCTGAGAGTCGGTCGCCAGGCATGGCCGGCTCCCGCGCGTTCGGCCACGTGGGTGACGGTGATCCAGTCATGCTGCCAGTTCCAGATCAACACCGGCAGCGTGCACAGCAGGTTGATTAGCAGGGCAAGATAGGGGCCCGGCCGGCGCAAGTGCTTGCGCGCGGGGGGCCAGAGCGCAAAGAACACCGCCCAACAGAGCAACTGGAACAGCCCGGTGTACTTGCTCAAGAACCCCAGGCCCATCCAAAGGCCGACCCACAACCAGGGGCGGGTGCCGGCGTTGTCCTGCAGCGCCTGCCAACCGGCCACCATCGCCGCCGCCCAGAACAAAACGGACAGCGGATCAACGGTCATCAGGACGGCGCCCGCGGACAGCAGCAAGGTGGCGCTTGTGATGAGCAGCAGGAAAAGGCCCGCGCGGGCGTTGACTTCGCGCGCGAAGAACCGCAGCAGGACAACGCTGAGCACCGCGGCGATCACCGGCGCAAAGAAACGCACGCCGAAAGCCGTGTCGCCCCACAGCAGGGTGCCCAGGAATTGCGTGTAGGCAATCAGCGGCGGCTTGCTGTAATAGGAGAGCGCCAGGTGCTTGGACCAGATCCATTGATAGGCTTCGTCTTCGCTCAGTTGAATGGTCCCGCTGGCGATGTAAACCAGCCGCGCCAGCAGGCAGATCGCGATCCAGACGTAGCCAAGCCGGAGCCAATGCTGGTCAACCGTGGCGTGCGGCACGCCGGAAGACACATGCGATGCAGGGGCCCGCACCTTGCAGGCATTCTGAGGCGCCAAGGCACGGGAGCCAGCAACAGACGCCGGGTCGCCGTCGGGGCGAGGTTTGGGATCGAGCAGACAAGGCAATGCCTGCCACCAAAGCGGGAACCACCTTCGCCCCAGCCGCTGCCAGAGGGCATTCAGGGACCAGACGCCCGCCGCGGCATACCCCGAGCCGAGAATGGCCCCCACGAGCACATCGCCGGGATAGTGGCTGCCGTTGTAAACACGGGAAAAGCCAACCAGCATCGCCACGGGCAGCATGAACCGTAGGCTGCGGCGATAGTAGATGAAGAGAACCATCGTGGCGGCGAACCAGTTGGCGGCATGCGCCGAGGGCAGGCTGACCTTGTCATCCATCTTCGGTGGGGCCATTTCTGCTGGCGGCGCGACGCTGAGGTCGCGGCCCGGACGGCGGACATCAGGCAGGACGGCATTGGGCCGCGGACGCTGGAGGGCACGCTTGAGGGGGTTGCAGACGAACCCGTCGCCGAGCGGAACGATCAGGGCCAGCATCAGCAGGCAGATAACACCCCGCGCACGGCCTTTCCAAACCAGCAGCACCGCCGCCAGCAGCAACAACGGGAAGAAGAACCCGTTGCCGCTGGCAAAAGGCATCACCTGGTCGAAGACCGGATTAGCCAGCCTGAGGTTGATGAACCGGAAGAACCCAAGATCCAGGGTTTGCAGCCAGTGCATCAGGCAAACCTTCGCTCAGTAAACAACGAGCGACCGGACCGGGTAGTCTTTAAGTTTCTGCCGGCCAGCCAGGAATTTGAGCTCGATGAGGAAGGAGATTTGGAGAATGCGGGCTTCCAATCGGCGCACGAGCGCGGCCGCCGCGGCCGCCGTGCCGCCGGTGGCCAGCAAATCGTCAATGAGCAGCACACGGCTGCCCGGTTCGAGGGCGTCCACATGCACGGCCACGGTCGCCGTGCCGTATTCGAGGTTGTATTCCTGCTCGTGGGTGCGGTAAGGGAGCTTGCCCTTCTTGCGCACAGGCACAAGGCCCGCCTGGAGTTTGACGGCCGCGGCGGCGGCGAAGATGAAGCCGCGGGCGTCAATTCCCACCACCGCATCCACGTCGCCGGGCTTGAACTGCTCGGTCAGCAGGTCAATGCTGCCGGAAAAGAGCCGCGCATCGGCGAGCACTGGCGTGATATCCTTGAACTGGATGCCGGGCTTGGGAAAGTCGGGGATATTGCGAATCGCCTTCTCGATGTCGGCGGGTGTTGGGCGCGGTTGGTTCATTCCTCCTCTTTAGCTGACTTGGCGTCTCAATCGTTTGGCCGGTTCAGGCCCTGGCGGCCTCCATCTTCTCGATCATCTTGCGCAGTTTCTTCAGGGCGAGGTTCTGAATCTGGCGCACGCGCTCGCGGGTCACGCCGAACTTGGCGCCGACTTCCTCGAGGGTCTGCTGCGGACCGCCTTCCAGCCCGAACCGGGCGCGCAGGATGGTCGCCTCACGGGGGTCAAGGGTCTTGACCATTTCCCGCAGCATGCTCACGACTGTCTTGTCTTCGAGCTGTTGGTATGGCGTTTCGGCGCTCTCATCCTCGACGACCTCCGAGAAGTTGTTTGAGTCTTCATCCCCGATTGGGGCATCAAGCGAAGTGGGCCGCACGGCTGCCATGCGCATTTGCGAGACACGGGCGGCGCTTATGCCCAGTTCTTCGCCCAACTCTTCATCGGTCGGTTCGCGGCCCAGCTCTTCCTGCAACCGCATGGAGGTGCGGCGCATCCTGGAAATCTTGTCCACCAGGTGCACCGGCAAGCGGATCGTCTTGGATTGGTTGGCCAGGGCGCGCTTGATGGATTGTTTGATCCACCACGAACCGTAAGTGGAGAGCTTGCCCCCCTTGGCCGGGTCGAAACGCTCGACGGCTTTCATGAGCCCGATGTTGCCCTCGCTGATCAGGTCGAGCAGAGGCAGCCCAATGCCCTCGTAATCGCGGGCGATCTTGACGACGAGGCGCAGGTTGGCCTTGATCATCTGCTCGCGCGCCTTCTTATCACGCCGCTTGATGCGCGCCGCCAGCCTGACTTCCTCCTCCGGGGTTAGCAGCTTGACCTCCCCGATTTCGCGCAGGTAGAGCTTGATCGCCGTGTCGCCGTCATAACCCGATCGCTCCCGCTCGCGCGTGGAACTCAGTTCGTCAGATTCGGTCTCCGTGTTAACGGACTCCAGGTCCGCTTCCCTGGGTTTGAGGGCCTCCTCATTGGCCAGGGCCCTGGCCTTGGGCGCCTGCTTGCGCCCGGAGAAGTCGCGCTTCTTTGCAGCCCGGGCGCGGCGCTTCGAGTGCGCCCGTGCCCTGGTCGCCCGCGCCGGGCGGGAGACGCGACGCGGCTTACGCCGCGCGGCCGGGTGAGGTTTCTTATGAGCGACCATAAACCGAGGTGAGAATCTAGTTGCTGCACTTGGCTTGGCAACCAAATAAAGCGCCAAAGTGCGGCGGATTTTGCTGGCCGGGAACGAGAGGTTTCGCGTATGCCCGCGGGCAGTTCCAAGCCAGGCGAAAACCGGCGTTCGGGCAAGTCCGAGTGCGCCCGGTCATCGGCCAGCGCTCCGCAGAGCCAGCCACCACGGCACGATGACGAGGAGGGCGAAGGCCAGTCCGCTGACGAGATTCGCATTGGGCTTCCGGGCAATTCCCGGCACAAGGCTCAGCAGCGCGCCCAGCACCAGTCCGGTTGCGAATCCGCCCAGGTGGGCCACGACGTCGGTTCCAGGCGTGAGCGCCAGCAGCACAAACAGCATTGTCCCGCCACAGACCCCGCTGACCACGAACTTCCATGCATGGGGCGTCTGCCGCCAGAGCGAAAACGAGTGCACCGTCAAGAGCCCCAGGCCACCCATGACCATCCCCGACGCGCCAAGGCTGCGGTGGGTTTGGAGCGAGAGCGCGCCCGCAAGCAGGTTGCCGCCGGCTCCTGCCAGGTAGGCCGCGAGCAATCCTGCCCCCGTTCCGTAATGCCCCATAGCCAGGCCGAGCAGGATCAACCCGAGGGCGGCATTGGTCGCCAGATGGGCCAAGTCGGCGTGGAGCCAGACCGCGGTGAAGAGCCGCCACCATTGTCCGTGCGCCACGGCGGCGCCATCCATCACGCCGGCGGAATGCAGGCCGATCTGCGAGTTCAGCCAGTAGAACACGCCGGTCAACAGGACCCACGCCAGGCTGCCCCAATCGAACAGCAGGCCGGGCCGAAACACCGGCTGCTGCCAGGGCCAGGCGCGATTCTCGATGCGGTACTGGCGCAGCGTTCTCAGCGCCCGCGCGCAATCCTGCCGAGCCACCACCAAGCCCCAACCGGCTCCCTCTTCGCCCTGGACAATCGTGGCCTCAATCCCCTGGCTCACGAGCACCAGGCTCCAGTCCATCGCCTGGCGTTGCGAACGCACCGGAATTCTGGCCGTTGGAGACTCCATCGGCAATTCGGCGGGCCTTTAGTCGTGGTTGAGCAGGCCGAGCTTCCGGACGGCAGCCAGGCTCTTCTCCGGCGACTCCTGCAAGATGACCTGCCAGCCCCGCGCGGCTCCCGCGGCCACGTTCTCGGGCCGGTCGTCCAGATAGAGCAGGTCCGCGCCGCGCCGGCCAGCCGTGCGCTCGACAACTTCATAGATCTGCGCGTCGGGCTTCATGGCGCCGTGTTCATAGGACAGAATGTAGCCGTCGAAATTGGCGTAGAAGGGAAAACTCCGGCGGATGTGCTCGGCGGCCAATTCGTTGGTGTTGGAGAAGACGTAAGTGGGGATCCTCCGCTGGCGCAGCTCGGCCTGCATTCGGATCATTGGTTCAATCTCTACAAAAATGTCGGCAAAACACCGGGCGAACTCGTCCAGACTGCCCCGGAAGCCGGTCACCCGGCAGACCTCGTCGAAGAATTGCCGCGTGGTCAGAGCGCCTGATTCATATTGATAGAACAGGGGGGAGTGGTTGATGAACTGCGCGATCTCGGCCATCGAGATCTGGCCGCGCGCCGCGATCCGCCGCGCCGCGATGACGTAGTCGAAATCCACCAGCACTTTGCCCAGATCAAAAACAACAACGGATGGAATATGCATTCAGAGAGAATCAGGTGTTAAGGCCGGGAGACTGCAAGCTATTCATGGCTGCATTTCCCGGCGCCCCTCCAGGGCGTGGCTCAAGGTCAGCTCGTCGGCAAACTCCAACCCGGTGCCGGCAGGCAAGCCGTAGCCGATGCGGGTGATTCTGAGCCCGGGCCGGGCGAGCCTCTTGGCCAGGTAATAACCCGTCGCCTCCCCCTCCACATCCGTCCCCAGGGCAAGAACGATCTCCTTGATCCCCCCGCCCGCCAGGCGCGTTTCCAGCTCAGCGATGCGCAAGTCTTCCGGCTCGACGCCGCCCAGCGGCGAGATGCGCCCGCCCAGCACATGGTACTGGCCGCCGAAGGCGCGCGACTTCTCCAGGCTGAGAATATCCACCGGCCGCTCGACGACACAGACCAGCGAGCCATCCCGGCGCGGGTCGGCGCAAATTGCGCAGGGCGACTGCTCGGTGAGCGCGCCGCACGGATCGCAGAACCGGACCCGCTCGCGAGCGTGGAGAATGGCCTCGGCAAGCTGTCTGACGGCGCCCGTCTCGGCCTGCACCAGGTGCAGGGCTATGCGCTCGGCCGAACGCGGGCCAACCCCGGGGAGCTGGCTCAAGGCGTTGATCAGCAACGCTATCGGTTCAGGCAAGGCAGCCATGCTAAAGCGGGATGCGCGGGGCCTGCGGCGTGGTACCGGTGCTGGCCCCCGGCCCCTGGCTCTCCACCCGCAGCTACGAAGTCAGACCGGGCAGATTAAACCCGGCGGTGGCCTTGCCCATTTCCGCGGAAGAGATCTCCCGGGCTTGGCCCAGGGCCTGGTTGGCCGCCGTCAGAATCATGTCCTCCAGCACCTGCGCGTCGGCGGGATTCAGCGCCTGCGGATCAATCTTGATCGAGGCGACCGTGCCGTCGCACTTCGCCACGACCTTCACGGCGCCACCGCCGCTGGTGGCCTCGACCGTGCGTTGGGCCAGCGAGGCCTGGATTTGTTCCATTTGCTGCTGCATGCGCGCAGCCTGTTTCATGAGTTTGCCAATGCTCGACATTGCTTGGAAGTTGATGGTCTGTGGTTGATGGTTGAGGGAGTAATTGCGAATCAGGCGCGGACCTCGACGATCTGGCCCTTGAAGATCTCCAGCGCTTTCTGGATCAGAGGGTCATTCTCAAAATCATCCTTGCTGAAAGGCACCGAAGCCAGCTTCCCCTTGCCAGGCGCGGCTGTTTTGGCCGCGGCGGCGCGCGTGGACGCGGGGCCCGCCGCTGGCGCCGGCGGAGTCTCGGCGGGCACGGGCGGCGGAGATGGGTTTGCCGGCGCTTCAGCCTTGATGAGCTTGATCTGGGCGTTTGGATGGCCCAGCTCGGACAACTTGGTTTGGAGCAGCGCGTGGTTCCGGGGGGTGTCCACCAGGCCAAGGTGGTCTGCGAACTCCGGGTCGAAACCGATCGTTAAGACGTTCTTTTCGAGAGAAACGGGGTGCGCCTCCAACAGGTAGCTGCGGGTGAACTGGCTGACACGGCCAACAGCCTCCACCAGTTTGCCCCAGAGGTCGCCCAGGTCGCCGGAAAGCGCCGCAGAGGCCGCAGCCTGGGAGGGACCGCGTCCCGCGGCTGCGGCGGCGGCGCGCCCTGCCCCGCCCGCAGCAGACTTTGGCAAAGCGGGTGCATTGGCGCGTTCCGGCGCCGACATGCCTGCGGGTGCTGCGCCGGCCGGGGCTGCGGGCATTCCACTCGAGTCGCGCAGATTCTGAAGCTGCCGCAGCAGCGCATCAATGCTCACCGCCCCGCGCGCTTCAATGGCCTTGAGCAGAGCCACCTCCACGAGAATCTTCTTGGACGCTGCATCGCGCAGTTGCCGCTCCGCCTCGGCGAGGACCTCCATGATGCGCGTGAGCCCGTCCGCGCCGGCCATGGAGGATTGCTCCTTGAGCGCCGCCGCCTCAGCCTCGGACACCTCCAGCATATTGAGGTCGCCGCGCGAAACCTGGAAGATCAACAGGTTGCGGAAGTGGTTCAGCAGATCGGATAAAAGCCGCCGCAAATCCTTCCCGTGGTTGGCAAGGCCATTCAACAACCGCAGAACCTTCTCGACTTCTCCGACCAGCACCATTTGCGCCAGTTCCAGCAGTTGGCCCTGTGCCGCGAGCCCGAACATGGACAGCACGTCCGGCTCCTCGATCTTGTCGCCGCAGAAACTGATAAGCTGGTCGAGCGCCGATTCCGCGTCACGCATCGCCCCTTCAGCCCCGCGCGCAATCGCATAGAGCGCGGCCGGAGCGATCTTGACCTTCTCCAACCCGGCAATGTGCTCGAGATGCCTGGCGATCAGCGCCGTCGGGATACGCCGCAAATCGAACCGCTGACAACGCGACAGGATGGTCGGCAGCACCTTCTCCGGGTCGGTCGTGGCGAACATGAACTTCACATGCGCCGGCGGCTCTTCGAGGGTCTTGAGCAGAGCATTGAAGGCCCCCGTGGACAGCATGTGAACTTCGTCAATAATGTATATCTTGAAGCGGGAACTGGCCGGCGCGTACTTGCACGTCTCGCGCAACTCGCGGACCTGCTCGACGCCGTTGTTGCTGGCGCCGTCAATCTCGAACACGTCAAGCGAGCGGCCCTCGGCGATCTCCTGGCAACGCTGGTCCTTCTCCTCGAACTCGACCTTCGGCCCGTCCTCGCAGTTGAGACACTTGGCAAAGATGCGCGCGATGGTGGTCTTGCCGGTCCCGCGCGGGCCGCAGAACAAATAGGCGTGGGCGATGCGCTTTTGCTCGATGGCATGGGCCAGCGTCTGCGTGACGTGTTCCTGTCCCACGACATCCCGAAAACGCTGCGGGCGATACTTGCGCGCTATGACCTGATAACTCATGTAAGTGCGGATTTCGGAGTACGCACTGCGGAATGAAGCCCAGACCGCTCTGGTTTCTCAATCCGCACTCCGCACTCCGCATTCAAAACTCAAAAGTGCCAGGGTGACCACGGCAAATGCGGAGCAGACTGCCGTTGCTGCCTTCCGGCCCTGGCGGGGTTCGTAAGTCCACAGTCCATGGGCCCTGGCAATCAGAACTCTGGCGCATGGATGCCGCGGCTTCAAGCCGAATTTGCAGGCTTGGACAATTTATCTCGAATGCGGCCGGGCGAACGGTTAGCGTGGGGCGCGCATGGGTGCATTCGTGACAGACTAGCAGACCGCCATGAGCGAGTTCGTCCATATCGAGCTGTTGCCGTTGGGCAAGGTGCTGCGGGTCAAGCGCGGCACGCCCTTGCAGGACGCGTTGTTTGCGCAGGGCGTCGAGTTTCCGTGTGGCGGGCGTGGGCGCTGCAAAGGCTGCAAAGTCAGGGTGCTGGCGGGCTCGCTGCCAATTTCGGAGGAGGAAAGGCAGAAACTCACTCCCGCCGAGCTGGCCGGAGGTTGGCGGCTGGCCTGCCGCGGACGAGCGGAGAGGGACCTGAAGATCGAGCTGGCCCAGTGGGAGGCAGCGATTCTCGCTGACGATTCGGTGCTCGATTTCACGCCCCGGCAGGGGTTGGGCATAGCGGTTGACCTGGGCACCACCACCATTGTGGCGCAGTTGGTTGACTTGCAGACCGGGCACGTGCTGGGCGTGCGCGCGGCGCTCAATGCCCAGGCCAGGCACGGCGCCGACATCATGAGCCGCATTGAATTCGCCCTGGCCGGCCAAAGCCAGCAGGTGTTGCAGGATCTGGTGCGCCAACAGATCGGCGGTCTGGCCGGCGCGCTGCTCGAGGAGCCTTCCGCCGGGGCGCGCGAGGTCGAAAGCGTGGTGGTGGTCGGCAACACGGTCATGCACCATCTGTTCTGCGGTATCAGTCTCGAGCCACTTTCGCATTACCCATTCGAGCCCGTTTCGGCGGGGCTGCAGCGGTTTGACACCGCTCAATTGGGGTGGGATTTGCGCGGTAATCCGGTGGTGCGGTTCCTGCCCTGTCTCGGGAGTTTCGTCGGCAGTGACATCCTCGCAGGCGTGCTGGCGACCAGGCTGCGCGAGAGCAAACAGTTGGCCGCGCTTATTGACTTGGGAACCAACGGAGAAATCGTCGTGGGCAACCACGAACGCATGCTTTGCGCGTCCACGGCAGCCGGACCGGCCTTCGAAGGCGCGCGCATCTCCATGGGCATGCGGGCGGCGACGGGCGCCATTGCCGGGGTGTGCGTGGATGAAGGCCGGCTGCGGTGTCATGTGCTGGGCGATGTCGCGCCCCGCGGCATTTGCGGCAGCGGCCTGGTGGATGCGGTAGCCGCGGGCCTGGAGCTGGGCTGGATTTCCGCAAATGGCCGGCTGACCCGTGGCGACTCGCTGGCGCTGGCGGAGCCGGTCTCGCTCAGTCAACGTGACATTCGGGAGTTGCAGTTGGCCAAAGGCGCCATTGCCGCCGGCCTGCGCATCCTGCTGGAGCAGTGGGGCGCAACGAAGGCCGACCTCTCACAGGTCTTCCTCGCTGGCGCTTTCGGCAACTACATCAACCACGCCAGCGCGCGGAGAATCGGCCTGCTGGATTTCACCGCGGATCGGGTCCGGCCGGCCGGCAACACCGCCCTGCTGGGCGCCAAGCTGGCGCTCTTCAGCCTGCCCGAGCATGACACCGCCTATGCCGAAATCCGGGCCAAGGTGAGGCACGTCTCCCTGAACGAGGATGCGCGGTTCCAGGAGATATTTGTGGAAGAAATGGCGTTCCCTGCGGGGTGCAGTCACACCCCCAGCCGGGAGACAACTCCGTAATGCGGGACGGAGGCCGAGGACTGCAGGAAGAACCCAACCTTCCTCGCGGGCCTGGCGCCCCGGAGTCTGATTGCGGCCCCTATAGCCGTTCGCGCCCGGCGTAACCCGCGTCCAGATCGTGCCAGAACTCGATGTCCTCGTCGTCCTGCTCCCAGCAGAGGAACACCTCTCGCCCGCCGATGATCGCCGGGAAATCAACCAGCCCGCGTTCAACATCCTTGAGTTGGATTTCCCGGCGCGCAAACTCCAGCAACAGTTCATCCTGGTCAACCAGGGTCCTGACCCATGTGTTCACCAGCGCGCCCCCCAGATCACACCCCGGAACCATCAACCCGCTCAGGCGCCTCTCGACCTTTGCCTGTTCGGCGCGCAGGTGGTCGAGCCGCTGCAACCACTGCCGGACGCGCGGCAGCATCTCCCGGGCTTCCTCCTGGGTGTAATGCTTCTTAAACCGATAGGGCATAGCGGCTGGTGGGGTTACGGAGTCAAATCATCATTGGAAACGGGCGAGTCGCCTGCAACTCGTCAGGATGCGCGTCTCTGATCTGTGGTGGTTCCTCCGGATCATTTTGGGGTGCCCGCCTCCAGCTTCTTGCGCACCTCCGCATTCGGTTCGACCGCCAGCGACTTGCGCCATGCCTCGCGCGCTTTGTCGGGCTCCTGCAATGCGCTGTAGATGTCGCCCAGGTGATCGAAAATGGTGGCGTCGGGCTCTTCCGACAACTCGGCCGCCTTGAGCGCGTAGGGCAGCGCCTCGCCGGGCTGGTTGAGCTTGAACAGCACCCACGCCAGGCTGTCCAGGAAAGCCGCGCTCTTGGGCTCCGCCTTGACCGCCTTCTCGATCAGCTCCCGCGCCGGCTGCAGGTTCACGCCTCGTTCTGCCCACATGTAGCCGAGGTAGTTCATGGCCTCGGCAAAACCCGGCGCAAGCTGCAGGCATTGCTGAAAGTACTTCTCCGCTTGTTCGTAATCCCCGTTCCGCTCGCAGGCTGCACCCAGTTGGAAATAAAACCCCTCACTCAGGTGGCTCGGGTCGGTGGCCTTGGCGATAACCTCGGCGATGACAAAATGCCGAACTGCCTGCGCATAGTCCTTTTGCCGGTTATAGGCCAGCGCGGTGTAGAACTCCATCGCGAAGCTCTGCGCGAACCGTTGCCGCGCCTTCCCCAGAGTCGTCAGGGCTTCGTCGGGTTTCTTCAGCTCCATCTGCGCCACCGCCAGGTAGTAATAGGCAGATTCAATGTCCGGACTGAGCAGGATGGCTTTGCTCAACGCCTCGGCGGCCTCCGCCGGCCTCCGGTCTTCGAGGGTCAGCCGGCCCAGGTAATAGTAGGCCTGCGGGTTGGTCGGGTCATCGCGGAGGATTGCCTCAAGCTGTTCGCGCGCCCGCTTATGATCGCTGCCGCGCAGATAGATCGAAGTGAGATTGGCCCGCACCCGCTCTTCCACGAGCGGCAGTTCCGGAGGCTTCTTCAGCACCTCGAGGTAAAACTGCGCCGCCTGGGCCGAGTCGCCCAGCAGATTGTAGCCGTCGGCCAGCTTCAGCCGCAGCAGAGGGGTGAGCGCTTCCGACTTCGCGGCCCGGTCTAACAAGTCACGAGCCTTCACGTTCACGGCGGCTCTGGACGTTGAGGACTGAAGCCCAACACCCACGTACAGCTCGGCCAGCCCCACGAGGAAATCGGCGTCCACGTTTGGCTGCCCTGCCCCTTCGTCGAGCACTCCCAGCGCCTCTTCCGTCTGCTTCTTCGACAGGTAAAGCTGGCACAGGTTCCGATAGCCGACGATTGCGCCCGGCGATTTCACGATCGCCGTGCGATTGGCTGCCAGGGACTCCTCCGGCTTCTCCAGGCTCGCATAGATCGAGCCCAACCGCGCATAGGCCTGCCCCGAGGCGTCCGGCTGGGCCGCCGCGCGAGTTGCCACCTCCAGCGCCCGTTGGAGCTGTCTGCCGCGGATCAATCGCTCTGACACCTCCAGCGCGAGCGCTTCATCCCCCGGCTCCAGCAGCGCTGCCTGGTAATACCCCTCCTCCGCTTCCTGCAGCTCCCCGTTCATCTCATGAATCACGGCGGCCGCATATCGGGCATGCGCTTCAGCCCTTGTCTCAATGGACCGCTCCTCCTCACGCTCGCGTTTCGCGGAACTAACCGCGGGACTTTCCGGCATTGATGCCTTGTGCCCCGGCACAGAACCGCACCCGGTCACCAGCAAACCTGCGATGGCCGACACCGCTCCAGCAATCCAGAAACGACGCAGCATACAATAACACGCCCACCCCTCCCCGATCCGGGCAAGGGTGGCGCTCAACGCACTATTCGGCAGCCTGCGAAGGCTGCAAGGCTACTTCTGCCAGGTGCGCTTCTTGTGACGATGCGCACGCAGCTTCTTGCGCCGCTTATGCTTGTTGATCTTTGCTTTGCGTCGTTTCTTTAGTGAACCCATAGACAGTAGTGTCTGTGTTGTGCTTCTGCCGATCCGTTGTCAGCAAGCTGCGCGCAGTGCCCGCGCCGCTTCACAGCCTTTCGTTAACACCAGTCGGTCTTTTCGCCTGCATACCGTGCGGGATGCCCGCGCAAAGGTCAAGCCCGCGGGTGAAGACTGGAGCGTCTCTTGTTACTATCAGGCTGCGCCCGGAAACGAGTGCTATCCAGCGGCGCCGGCACCCGAAGCGGCCCGGGTTGTTTGGAGGTGGCTGCTGGAGCCCTGGCTCATGGCTGACCGGGCGCAAGCACAACCCTAAAACCAGTGCTACCCGTCCTGAGGCCCGGGTAGCCGTTGCTGTGGCGGTAGGCTGACCGGCAGTAAACGGCGTCGGAAAACCAGTAGCCGCCGCGCATGGCGCGGCCTGTGCCTGAAGCCGGCCCCTGTGGATCCACCACACTCCCCTTGGGATAAGCGCCATACCAATCCCGGCACCATTCCAGCACGTTTCCGTGCATGTCATACAGACCCCAGGCATTCGGCTGATAGCTGCCCACTGCCGTGGTGCGGCCCAGATAGCCAATACCTGTGCTGTTGGTGTTAATGCTTCCCGTCGCGGCATTATACTCGTAGTAGGTGCAGAAATTCGCCATCCCATTGCGCAGTGCATTACCGTAATGAAATGCCGTCGCCGTCCCCGCCCGGCACGCATACTCCCACTCCGACTCCGTCGGCAAGCGAAACACCCAGCCAACCGCCAACCGCCCCGCCGCCCGCTCCTGTTGCGTCAAACGCCCACAGTAGTTCGTCGCGTCCTTCCAACTCACCTCCTCCACCGGCCGCTTCAGGTCGCCAGTGAAGTAACTTGGATTGCTCCCCATCACCTGTAAATACTCACGCTGTGTCACCTCATGTTTGCCCATGTAGAATCCCTTCGTCAGCGTCACGGTGTGCTGCGTCTCATCAGAGAATCGCAGGGCCTCGCCCGCCGGGCTGCCCATGGAAAACGTGCCGGGCGCAATCCAGACCATATTCGAGATAACGGCGTTGGTCGCCACCTGCAAGGTGAATGCCCGATAGAAACGCCCCGGCGGACCGCCGTTGGCATCGGCCACCACATAAGGGCTGCTCAAGAGCGGAGTCAGATTCGTCAGGACCTTCCAGCAAAGCCCGCCGGTAAGATTAGTGGCCCGTTGAATCGTATAATTGGCGCCAACGTCACCCGCAATCTTCAGCCGAGCCAATCCGTTGGACACCTGCACACTCAGCACTGGTGGAGTTTGAGTATAAGCTGCCCCCGCCAGTAAAGCCACACCCACGCAAACCGCGAACGCTTTCTTCATACTTTTCAGAGTAAATAGACCGTGGCCGAAACCTGGCCCGGTTGAGGAGTAGCAAGCTGCGTGCCCAGCCACCAAACGAAGGAACACGGCGGAACTGGCCAGAATACAGCCAGTGGTTGTCCTGTTACTGCTATTACGTCTGCACACCCGGCGGTCTGCCGGGGGGCAATTTGGGCTAAGGAGGAGCCCGAGGAACCGCCAATGGGCGGTCATCGGCTGCCTGTCAATCTGGCAAGGCAAGGTCCTGGGGCTTCAGCCCCGGCTTGAACTTGCCGAAGCCAAACCAGCCGGGCTTGTATTCCCCAACGTAAGCTACGTCGGCGCGGCGTGTAATCTTCTTCTCCAGCCCAACCGCCCAGTAGGCGGCATTGACCAGCAACCGGCGGAGCCCCTCATTCTCGAGGTCCACCGCCGCGCCCATCGTTGTCGTGAACACCTTCGAGGTGTTGCCCTTCTCTCCCGTGTAGTCCCGCACCCAGGCGATCGGCATCATGGGGTCGTTCTTGGGCCCCGCGACCGGCGGGTCGCCTGGCTTCATGCCGGCTAAGACCTGTCCCCATACAAGCACCTTGGCATCCGAAGGCAATTGCGTGACGGTATAAACATCCGTCGGCCCCCAGATGTCCGCCACGCCGCGCAATATCGGATGCCCGCTGCACATCTCGTTGACCACCCCTCGCGTGCTTTCCTTGCCGTGGTTACCGTGGTGGTTTACCCACGTCTCCCCGAGCACTTGCTTGCCAAATCCGCCCGGCCAGACGGTGCTGTGCCAGTCGTACTTGGCATACGGGCTTGCCTTGTTCAGATCGTACTTGAAGGCGTGGGTGCTGGTACGCAGGGCGATGATCGGCTTGCCTGCGTTCAGGTAATCAACGAAGTGTTTCATCTGCGCGTCGGGCAGTTCACGAAAGCGCAGCCCCATCACACACAAGTCGGCTGAATCAAGCGCCCTCATCCCCGGGATATTCGTCAGCGTGACCGGGTCAATCGTGCCGTCGGCCGGATTGACGGCAAACAGCACGGTGCACTTGAACCCATGCCGCACCGCGAGAATCTTCGCTAGCATCGGCAGCCCTTCCTCGGAGCGATATTCCTCGTCGCCTGTCAGGAACACAATGTGCCTGCCCTGCCCCGGCCCCTTCCTGCCCTGGTAAACAACACCATCCGCCGCCTGCGCCCCGCCAGCGAGAGCCGCCAGCCACACCGCCAAAAATGCGCTCAATTGCCTGCTGATCTTCATGCCCGAGTCTTACCACTGCCGCGCCAAATGACAAGCACCCCATGCGAAACATGATTGCAGCCCGCGGGGAATTCGCCGATAAATGCCGTCATTAAGCGACGTGAACGCGAGCAAGACCCGGAAGCTGCCATGAACCTCCCGACGCCCCGACGCAGATTCATCCAGACAATCCTCCTGGCCGGCGCCAGCGCGCCGATTGGCCTGCGGCATTCGCTGGGGATAGCGGCCGAGAATGCTGCTGGCTGCCAGATCAAAGACGCTGTCCTGGGTGTTCATTTGTCCCCGGAATCCGGAAAGCTGGCGGTCTGGCGGCGCGACTCCCTGTTTCTGTCCAACGCTGTTGCGCGCGCGATCACCTCCGCCGGCGCACGCAGCACCAGCGACTCTGACTACCAGCGCCAGATTGAGGTCAGACGGCTGGCTGACGCGTTGGGAACCGGAAAGCAGATCATCGCCCGTTGCGCCGACGGCAGGAGACAGCTCGATTTCGAGGTGCGAGCCAGCCTGTACGACGGACGCGACTCGATGGTCCTGGAAGCCATTTGCCGAAACGCCTCCGCAGACCCTATTCTGCTGCAGTCCCTTGAGCCGCTCCGCGCCGTTCCTCAAGAACATGCTTACTGCCACCTGCCCGGCGTCAGCCGCGTTTTGACCAATGGCCAGATGTACTACGACGCGGGCAGGCTGCGGGAGGCCAAAGCTGGCGAGAATATCAAGAGCTGGTGGGACATGGCTTTTTACAGCGGCGAGAAGAAGGAAGGCTTGGTCGTCGGTTACCTGGAAAACAACTTCTCCCAGGGGCGGATTGCGGTCGGCATCGCCAACCCTGAGACCCCCTCCGCTTCACGGTCTGGCCACGCGCTCGTCGCCGAATCCACCTACCAGCAGGAGTTTCTGCTGGCGCCGGGTGCCAGTGTTTCTTCAGACCGCATCGTGCTCAATTTCGCCTCCGATCCTTTCACCGCTCTTGAATCCTACGCTCAGGCCATTGGCGCCACGCACCGCGTCCGGCTCAACCCGCCAATCAATGGCTGGTGCAGTTGGTTCTCGTTTTTCGGCGCGACCTCGGAAGCCGAGGTGCTCCGGCAGGCCGAGTTCGCCGCGCGGCACCTGAAGCCTTTCGGCTTCGAATACATCCAGGTGGATGACGGCTTCTACCGCGCGTTCGGCGATTGGGAAGGCAATGACCGTTTCCCGCACGGCATGAAATGGCTGGCCTCGAAGATACGCAGCCTCGGCCTGAAGCCGGGCATCTGGCTGGCGCCTTACGTCATCGCCGAGGGAACCGAAGTCCATCGCAGCCACCCGGACTGGCTCCTGCGCCGCCCGGACGGCAGCCTCAAACAGATCGGCCCCGGCCTGGTGGAGGATTCCGAGGCAGCAAGGCGGCAGACACCGAAACTCCACGCGCTGGATATCAGCCACCCCGGCGCCGCAGATTGGCTGCGACAGCTTTTCCGCACGGTGGCCAATGACTGGGGCTACGACTTCATCAAGATTGACTTCGTCGAATGGTCCTTGCTGGCCGCACACCGGTATTACGCCCCCGCCATCACCAAAGCCGCCCTCTACCGGCGCGGCTTTGAAATCATGCGCGAGGCTGTTGGGCCTCATCGGCACCTGCTCGATTGCGGTCCGGGGCCGGTCACCGTCGGTTTGCTCGACAGCATGCGCATCGAGCTGGACCAGCCTCCCGTAACCTGGCGGCAGTATTTCCTGCATCCCGCGAGCACGGCACCCGCCGCGGCCAGGCGCTACTACTACCACAATCGCGCATGGATCAACGACGCCGACCACGTCGTCCTCGCCAATCTCACGGCGCCTCAAGCCCAGGCCGCCGCCACCATCGTCGCCCTCTCCGGCGGCAACCTGATCGCAGGCGACCGAATGACCGACCTGGACATAACGCGCCTCGAGATGCTCAAGAAAGTGTTCCCCTCCTTTGGCCACGCGGCCCGGCCCATAGACCTGTTCGAGCAAGACCGGCCCGAGCTCTTCGCCCTGTCTGTGAAGAAGAAGTTCGGCGAGTGGCTGGTGCTGGGCATCTTTAACGCCGATGAGAAGGCCCCGGCCGAGAAGACCATTACCCTGGACAGCCTTCGGCTGAACCCCGGCAAAACCTACGTCGCCTTCGATTTCTGGCGGCAGAGGTTCTTTGGTGAACTCCGCGACCGATTCTCGGTCCGGCTCGAGCCCGCCTCGGTTGTGCTGCTCGCCATCCACGAGCGGCGCGGCGTGCCCCAACTCATCTCGACCGACCGTCACATTACCCAGGGGGGCGTGGAACTCGAGTCACTGGACTGGGATGCCGCCACACACACGCTGGGCGGCGTCTCGCTCGGCCCCGCCGGCACCGCCCACAACGTTTACCTCTACCTCCCCGAAAAGCGCCCCTGGATGCAGGGCGACCCCTTCATGTTCTATGACTTCCCCGGCTACACGCTCAAGGTGATGGACGATAACATCATGCGCGTCCATGTGCGCTTTGACCAGGCGGACCGCGTGGCCTGGTCCGTTGACATGCGAAAGCTCTTCGGGAAGTAGGGCGGGGCTCGCCTCCCCTCAAAACCGCTCGCCGCCATGTGCCCCTGCTCGCAGCTCAACCCCCGCCGTCCCAATGGCCCAACCGGTTGGCGGGCGCCGTGGCTGTTTCAGGGTAGATGAGGTAAACCGTATTCCTGGACCTCGCCCACGCGCTGACAACTTTCTCCTGCGCATAAACCTGCCTGGCGCGCACATTCCTCCGGACCGACACGCCCGGATTGTTGGTCACCACGTCCCCATCCTCTGTGAAACCCACGCACACGATTAAATGGCCGTTGTCCGGCCCGCTCGTCGGATCACGCGTGAGATAAGAAGAAACCGAGAGCACAACCGGGATGCCCGCCGCAATCCAATCCTCCAATTCGGCAATATCGCCAAGGCGGGCCACGTAGGCCCTTATGCCGGGGTGGCGCCCGGCAAAGGCGGTGTTGAAGGGCCAGTTGCCGGTGTCGCTGCGGGGCCCGTCGGCAATCGCCCTGGCAGTCTCGGGAACGGTGTGGTTCAACTCCGGCCGATGCAGCCGCTCGCCCCAGTATGCCAAGACCATCGAAAGCGAAGTGGGGCTGCACCAGCCGCCCCCGCCTTCATACTCGCCCTGGCGCCGCTCCGGAACCTCCAGCACTTTCCCCCAGGCGGACCGGTTAGGTTCCAACCTGAGAGCCGGCGCGGTGCTATTGCAGAACGAAAGCCCCAGGAACTTCAGCGGGCGCCGGCCACTTTCTCCACCCGCGGTGATTCGGAGCTGCACCTTGCGCGCGGCGTTGCTCAGCACGAGCGTGTCAGTCCGAACCACGCCATCCCCGTCCCGTTGCCCCCGCACGCTCTGCCTGGGAAACCGCGCCGGATCGTCCGACCACAAACCCATCGTATAATACCGCGTCGCCCGGTCAGGATAGATGGCACGTGCTTCCACTTTGAGCCGCACTCCGGAAGGCACATTCCACGAGACCACTAGCTCGTTCCATTCGATCGGAGCTGTGATCTCGGGTGAAACAAGGGTCGTTTCGTTTGTTAGCGACGCCGGGCTTCGGAAGAACCCGGAGAAATCGGTGATGCCAACAAAAGCGCAACGGCTGTCCCTTGCGGCGCCGGCCGCCCGGGGCGCGCCCAATGCCGTCAGCATTACCGCAGTTGTCAGCAGCAGGACCAGGCCCGGCAACCAGCCGGGGTGCCGCCTTCCAGGCGCGCCCGCCAGGTCCAGCCCGCCCATTTCATGGCCCGCACGCAATGTCAACAGACCGGAGCGCGACCATCTTGCCCGCTTTAGCCGTTCGTAGCGTGCAAGCGGGCAGGGTGCCCGCGTTCCAGCCTCGCAGGCATGTAATGTCCGGGCCAGGCCAAACCCATTCCGGACCGTTGACGCCACTTGACTCGCAAAAACCAATCTCATGTCTGTGATAGACTGCTATCCGTCGAGAACCGGGCAAGCTCCATTTTGGCCGGGCCCCTGGCAAAGCCCGGGCATCCGCGCTTCAGCCCCCGGCATTGCGCGAGCGGGTCAAGGCCGCCTGCCCTTGCGACTGCGCACATGCTCAAAAAACTCCTCGGCCACAATATAGCCAACGCAGTTGGTCGAACCGCAGCGGCATGGGTAATCCTGGTAGTCCGCCAGGTCGTAGCCGTAGTTGAAGGTGACCTCTTCACCCGCCGCAATGTCGCGCGCGGCGACAATCCAGATGCGGCCGTCCTGCAACTCCGCCTCGCAGTTGGGGGCGCAACTGTGATTGATCAGCCGCGCCGGGTTCCACGCCACATTGCCATCCAGGTCCTGCTCTTCATTGAGCGTGAAGATATACTCGTTGCTCTCCTGGCAGCGGCGCAGCGACTCCCTCTTGTTTATCCGCTCGCCCACATACTCCGCAACCCGCGTGCCGCAGCCGATCGGGCTCTTCGCAAATCCGCCCAGCCCGTGAATCAAAGACGGCCTGTACACCAGCAGGTCGGTTTGGCCCGGTGCCAGGCCCGGCGCTCCGCTCGGCTCAGAGCTTGAAAACATCGAATCCATACTCGCCCACAAACTGCTCCAATGGCGCCCGGATGTCCACCCGGCGGCGGGTGAATGGGTCCACATAACTCAGCCGCACCGCGCGCAAGCCCAAACCCATCCCCTGACGCCTCGGCTTGCCAACCCGCTCCCGGGGATTCTCCCCTCCCGCTTCCGAAGGGGTTTGCGCCCCGCTGAGGCGTTCCCCTTTCTCCCGGGGCGTTCTCTCTTGCGTTCCGCGCGCGGCCCCGTAAAGCGCATCGCCAACCACCGGGTGGCCGGACTGTGCCAAATGCACGCGTATCTGGTGCGTCCTTCCGGTCACTGGATGCGCTTCGATCAGCGTCATGTTCGCGTTGCTTTGGAGCACGCGAAACCGGGTCTCGGCCTCCTTGCCATGCCGCGCATCAACTCTCATCCTGCCGATTGCCTCCGGATCCGGCGCGAGCTTCAACCGGCACGTCCACTCTTCCGTCCTGGGCATGCCGGTGACAACAGCCAAATACACCTTCTCCATCCGGCGGCTCTCAAACAGGGCGCCAAACGAGTTGACCGCCCCCGGACTCTTGGCCAGAAGCAAAACGCCGCTCGTGTCCGCGTCCAGCCGATGCACAAACCGCAGATACTTCAGCCCGCGCGATCGCGCCCAAAAAGCCTTGGACGCGATGGACGACACCAGCGCCGCCTGCAGATTCCGGCCCGTCTTCTGCCATGAAAACGGCACCAGCATCCACCCCGGCGGCTTGTCAATCGCCAGCACCGACCGGTCCTCATAAAGAATGGGAATCCGCTCGCCCGTCAGCAGTTCAATGTAATCAGGCTTAGCCATAAGCTGGCGCAAATGAGTTCAATGACCGGTCGCTTCCGCGGCAACCATGCCCGAACCACAGCCTCCGCGAGAAGCAAAATAATCGCAGCAGCAGGGGCCGCTCGGTTTTCATCTTGAGCGCCCCGCCCCGGAACCCTTAACGTCACCGCACAGTTGAACAAGCCTGAACCTGAACCCGGCCAGTGGCTCGCCGCCGAAGACTTTGACACCGTCGTCCGGCTCACCCCGCTGGTCGCCATTGACCTGGTGGTGCGGTCGCCCGAGGGGCGGATTCTGGTGGGACGCCGGGTCAATGAGCCCGCCAAGGGCTCTCTTTTTGCGCCCGGGGGCCGAATTTCCAAGAACGAAACCCTGGCCGCCGCGTTCCGGCGCATTTCCCTGGCCGAGCTCGGGGTTGAGAAGCGCATTCAAGCCGCCCGGTTCCTGGGAGTGTATGAGCACTTCTACGCCACCAACAGCCATGAGGTCGCAGGCTTCGGCACCCATTATGTGGTGCTCGCCTACCGGCTGGCGGCAACCCCGGAGGACTTGAGCCTGCCCAAGGACCAGCATGGCGAGTTTGCCTGGCTCACGGAACCAGAACTCCTAAGCAGCCCGGAGGTCCACAAGAACACGAAGGCCTACTTCTCGTCCGCTGGCGCTGCCGACTGAACCGACCATCGTTCCCCAACCCGAGCCAGCCCCGACTCCCGATCCCGCCCTCCGACACGCTGCTCCAGCGCCGGAACCCCCTTCAGAAACCGCGCCGACAGCCCCCCAACCGACAAATCCCCTGCCAAAATCACAAGTCCCTGCAATCCCCACACTTCCACCAATCCGCCTCGCCGTGTACAAGGGGTGTACACCGGGTGCTCACCGGATGCACAAGGGATTTTCCGTTGTACACCCGGTGAGCACCCGGTGTACACCCCTTGTACACGGCGTGTTGGTGGCTACGGGGAAGCGCGCAAACATGCGGATTGCGCAGGGGTGAGTGTGCTTGTCACACACATTGGGGATGGTAGCTTGGGGGCCATGAAGAAACCCGCTGGACTTCCACGGCGCTCGTTCCTGAAGGGTTTGGCGCTGGCGGCGCCGGTCGCCATGACCGGACCGGGGCTAGCCGTCGCGCAGGATAACGACAAAGCGCAGTCATCAGCGCCAGCGGCCAACTCCCCTGCCAGGGAACTGATGGCGGACCTGGTCATCATCGGCGGCGGGCTGGGTGGCTGCGCTGCGGCACTGGCCGCGGCCCGGAACGGGTTGCGGGTGATCCTGACGGAGGAGACGGATTGGATCGGCGGACAGTTGACCGCGCAAGCGGTGCCGCCGGATGAGAATCCGTGGATCGAGACGTTCGGCGGCACGCGCAGTTATCTCAACCTGCGCGAGCAGATTCGCGAGTATTACCTTCGGCATTACCCGCTCACCGCCGAGGCGCGGGCCAAACCCTGCCTGAATCCAGGCAACGGCTGGGTGTCCCGCCTCTGCCACGAGCCGCGCGTGTCCCTGGCGGTGCTGCACCAACTCCTGGCGCCTTATGTCAGCGGGCGGAAGGTGCTCCTCTTGCTCCGGCACCGGGCAATGGACGCACTGGCCACCGGCGATCGGGTCGAAGCGGTCCGGGTGCGGAGTCTGGAGTCCGGCAACGAGGTCATCCTGCGCGCGCCGTACTTTGCGGATGCGACCGAGCTAGGCGATCTGCTGCCGCTGACCAAGACGGAGTATGTCACCGGAGCCGAGTCGCAGAAGGACACCGGGGAGCCGCACGCGCCTGCCGAGGCTGCGCCGCTGAACATGCAGGCGTTCACCTGTTGCTTTGCGATGGATTACGTGGCTGGCGAGGACCACACCCTCGAGAAACCGTGCGAGTACGAGTTCTGGCGCGACTTTGTGCCGGCCATCCAGCCGCCCTGGCCCGGGCGGTTGCTCGCCTGGGAATACAGCCGGCCTGCCAGCCGGAAGCCGATGAAACTGGAGACCGACCCCGAGAAAGGCACAGGGCTGTGGAGTTACCGGCGCATCGCGGACAAGGCGCAGTTCGTCGCCGGCGCGTATCCGGGCGATATCACGCTGGTGAACTGGCCGCAGAACGATTACCTGCTCGGCAACCTCTGCGAGGTGAGCGCCGAGGAAGCCGCGCGGCATGTTGCCCGGGCCAAGCAGCTCAGCCTGTCGCTGCTCTATTGGTTGCAGACCGAAGCGCCGCGGGCCGACGGCGGCGCCGGCTGGAAGGGGTTGCGTTTGCGGCCCGACGTGGTTGGCACGGAAGACGGCCTGGCCAAGTATCCTTACATCCGCGAAAGCCGCCGCATCCGCGCGGAGTTCACGGTCGTCGAGCAGCAGGTCTCCACCGACTTCCGCATGAAGGAAACCAACGCCACGCGGGACGAAGTCAAGGCGACGGAGTTCACGGACTCGGTGGGCATCGGCAGCTACCGGATAGACCTGCATCCGAGCACGGGCGGGAACAACTCGATTGACATCAGTTCCCTGCCCTTTCAAATCCCGCTGGGCGCACTGCTGCCCCGGCGAGTCGAGAACCTGCTGCCGGTCTGCAAGAACCTTGGGGTTACCCACATCACCAACGGCTGCTACCGGCTGCACCCGGTGGAATGGAACATTGGCGAGGCGGTGGGCGCGCTCGTGGCGTTCTGCGCGGCGAAGAAGCGCCTCCCGCGCGAAGTGCGCAAGCAAGCCGGGCTGTTGAGGGAGTACCAGAACCTGCTGACGGACCAGGGTGTGCCGCTGGCGTGGCCGAAGGCCGGGCCGCGATGAACGGTCGCGGGAGGCAAACGGGTCCTGTGAGCCAGGCGGACTCAGGGCGTGGAGACACTGAAGAATGAAACGCAAAGACAGGTTTGTGGTGGTGCTGGTGACCGCGCCGGACTTGAAGACGGCCCGGAAGCTGGCCCGGGCGGCGCTGGCGGCGCGGCTGATTGCCTGCGCCAACCTGATGCCGCGGGTTGAATCGCATTATTGGTGGGAGGGAAAGATCGCGGCGGGGAAGGAAGTGATGCTGCTCATGAAAACCACCGCGGCCCGCCTGGCCGCGCTGGAGAAGTTGATCGTGGCCAGGCACCCGTATGACACGCCGGAACTGGTGGCGCTGCCCATTGCCCGCGGCAACCGCCGCTACCTGGATTGGGTGCGAGCAGCCGTGCAATGACACCCTCCGAAACCTGTCCCAACTGCGGCGCCGACGTTCCTGCAAACGCCCGGGCTTGCCCGGAATGCGGCGCGGATGAACAGACCGGCTGGTCCGAGGCCGCCCGCACGGATGGCCTGGGCCTGCCCGATGAGAACTTCGACTACGAGGACTTCGTCAAGCGCGAATTCGGCGGCCCGCGGGCCGTGCCGCGCGGCATCCATTGGTTCTGGTGGGTGGTGGCGCTGGCTGTGTTGGCGGCTTTCGTTGCCCTCTGGCTGCGATAGACGGCCAGGCGCGCTGTTTTGCAGTTGAGGCGCCAGGGGTCTTGCCCTAAATATGTCCAAAACTCAGTCGCGTATGACAACACTCACCGCAAAGACTCCCCCCAGCCAGCGGCTCATGTCCGTGGACGCGCTGCGGGGCTTCGACATGTTCTGGATCATCGGCGCCGATTCCCTGGTTTATGCACTCAATCGCATGACCCAGACCCGGCCGACCAGCTTCCTGGCCAACCAGCTCGACCATGTCGAATGGGCGGGATTCCACTTCTATGACCTGATTTTCCCGCTGTTCGTGTTCATCGTCGGGGTGTCGCTGGTGTTCTCACTCACCAGGACCATGGCGCAGGAGGGGCGAGCCGAGGCGCTCAAACGAGTGTTCCGGCGCAGCGTTCTTTTGTTCGTCATTGGCATCTTTTACTCGGGCGGCTTGACGAATTCCTGGCCCGACATCCGGCTGATGGGCGTGCTCAACCGGATTGCGCTGGCCTATTTCTTCGCCGGCCTGCTGTTTTGCCTCTTCAAGCCGCGGGCGCTGGCCGCGATTTGCGTGGGCATCCTCGCGGGATATTGGGCGCTGATGACCTTTGTGCCGATTCGCGACCTCCAGTTAACCAAGAGCGCCCTCGCACAGCGCGCCGAAGAGGCGGGCAACGCCGAGACCGCCGCGCTGTTCAAGGACGAGCGCAACCCTTCGGCGATCAAGGACAGCCCGGCGTGGGCGGCGGCGCAAAAGATGTTCTATGCGACGACCAACCGGGTCACCGGCAAGTTCGACGCCGGGCTGAACCTGGCCGACCACCTGGACTTCCAGTATTTGCCCGCGCGCAAATACGACACCTTCTTCGACCCGGAAGGGCTCCTGAGCACCCTCCCGGCCGTGGCGACCTGCCTGCTGGGGGTCTTCGCCGGCCTGCTGCTCAGGATACCAAACCTTGCGGGCAACCAGAAAGTGGCGTGGCTGATTGCCTTCGGCATTGCCGCCGCTACGCTGGGATGGCTATGGGATGCCCAGTTCCCGGTTATCAAGAAAATCTGGACCTCGTCGTACGTGCTGGTCGCCGGCGGCTACAGCGCCATCTTGCTGGGGCTCTTCTACCTGGTCGTGGACATCTGGCAGGCGCGCGCCTGGTGCCAGCCGTTTGTGTGGATGGGGATGAACTCGATCACGATTTACCTCGCGAGCAATTTCCTCGGCGGCTTCCGCCGCCTGGCACGACGGTTTGTCGGGGGCGACGTCGAAGCGTTTTTCGACCAACATATCGCCAAGGGCTGCGGTGAAATGGCCATTGCGATTGTTGGCCTGCTGCTGGCGTTCTGGCTGGTCCACTTCCTCTACAAGCGGAAGATCTTCCTGCGCCTTTGAGCCGCCCGGCCGGTCATCGGCCTGGCGATTCTGAACCCGCCCGCCTGCGCCCGTCGGAAATGGGCAAAAAATAGCAGTTGCGATGGGACGCGGGACTGTTATCTTGGGCGTTCCTCGCGGAAAGGCTGGGCAAGAAGCGCTCCGCCTGACGGGGGAAATGAACGGCCTTAAATGCCTGCGCCGATGGGCGCGGGGGGCCATAACGACATACAAATCAATCCCGTGTTCCGCGGGATGGCTTGCCGGTGAGGCAGGCTTCTAACCAAAGGAAACTAATGATAGCTATTGGAGTTAAGGAACTGTTGGATGCCGGGGTGCATTTTGGGCACCAGACCAGGCGGTGGAACCCCAAGATGAAGCCCTTCATCTTCGACGCGCGCAACGGGATTCACATCATTGATCTGAGCAAGACGATGAACCAGTTGGAGGCCGCGTGCAATTTCCTGGGCACGACGGTGCGCAAAGGCGGCAAGGTGCTGTTTGTGGGGACGAAGAAACAGGCTCAGCAGGCGATCAAACAGACCGCCAAGGACACCGGGCAGTTTTACGTGACCGAGCGCTGGCTGGGCGGCACGCTCACCAACTTCGCGACGATCAAGCGCTCGATTGGGCGGCTGAAGGAGATCGAGAAGATGGAGGCCGACGGCTCGATCAACAACTTCGTCAAGCAGGAGCAGTCGGTGATCCGGCGCGAGGCGGCGCGGCTGAAGAAGTTTTTCGAGGGAATCCAGACGATGGACAAGCTGCCGGGGGCGCTGTTCGTGGTGGACATCAAGCGCGAACATAACGCCGTAGCGGAGGCGCGGCGGCTGAGGATTCCCGTGGTGGCGATTGTAGATACGAACTGCGACCCGGACTTGACGGATCTCCCGATCGCGGGCAACGACGACGCCATCCGGGCGGTGCGGTTAATCCTGGCGCAGGTTGGCCAGACCGTGATGCAGGCGCAGGCCGAGTACGAGACCAAGTATGCGCGCCGCAAAGCGGCTGAAGAGACCGCGGCGGCAACGCCTGAAACGGCGCCGGAGGGGACACCTGCGGCATCCGCAGAAGCACGCCCGCCGGCCGCGGCCGAGACGGCAACTCCGGCAGCTCCGGCGGTTTGACCTTTATCGGAAACGTGGAGCAGCCGCGGCCCTCGGGGCCGCGGCCCCAAGTGACCAATCCAAGCAACAATTGACGTTAATTACCTGAGGAAAGACTTTCTATATGGCTGAGATTACTGCGGCCCTGGTGGCCAAATTGCGCGGGATGACCGGCGCAGGGATGATGGAGTGCAAGAAGGCGCTGACGGAAGCCAAAGGCGACCTGAATTCGGCGGTGGATATTCTGCGGAAAGCGGGCACGGTGACCGCCGGCAAGATCGCGGCGCGCGAGGCTCGCGAAGGCGCCATCGCCCGCTACGTAGCGCCCGACGGGCGTGTCGGCGTGCTGGTGGAAGTCAACTGCCAGACGGATTTCGTGGCGCGCAACGACGAGTTCCGAGCCTTCGCCGACGAAGTGGCCAAGCGGCTGGCGGCGGATCCCCAGGCGAACCTGGAAGTCGAGCGCGAGGGGTTGGTGGCGAAGATTCGGGAAAATATCAAGATCCCGCGCCATTCGCGAATGGAAGTGACGGGCAACGGGATGATTGCCGCCTACATTCACACTGGCGCCAAGGTGGGCGTGCTGGTGGAAGTCGGCGCGGGCAAAGAAGAGACCGTGGCCAAAGACGACTTCAAGCAGTTGGTGAAAGACATCACACTGCAGATCGCCGCCGGCCATCCTTACGCCGTGTCGCGTGAGCAGGTGCCGGCGGACATACTGGCGAAAGAGAAGGAAATCGCCGCTGAGCAGTTCAAGAACAAGCCGCCGCAGGCCATCGCCAAGATTGTCGAAGGCAAGCTGGAGAAGTTTTACCAGACCTATTGCCTGGTGGACCAAGGCTTCGTGAAGCAGAACTCTGAAATCTCCGTGAAGGAGCACGTCGCGTCCATCGCCAAGCAGTTGGGGGACGAAGTGACGATCCGCCGCTTTGTACGGTTCCAGATCGGCGAAGCGGCAGCGTAGGTAAAGCGGACAACCTTTAAGTCGAGGGCGTCCTTCGGGGACGCCCTTTTTGTTCTTATCTTCGGCCAGGAAGGTGCTTAAGCTCGGGCGCAAGATTAAGATCAAGATTCAGACCTGGCAGTTGGTTGGCGCAGCCGCCATTCTGCTCGTAACGCTGGCGGTGTATTGGCCGGCGGTTCACGCGGGTTTTATCTGGGATGATGATGACATCCTGACGGCCAATCCTCTGATCAGCGCGCCCGACGGGCTGCGGCACATCTGGGCCGGCGGGAAGTTCTACGACTATTGGCCGATGACGCTGACGTCGTTTTGGTTCGAGTGGCGCCTTTGGGGACTCAACGCCACGGGTTATCACGTCACCAACATTCTGCTCCACGCGGCGGCGGCGATCCTGCTCTGGCGGGCGCTCAGGCATTTGAGCATCCCGGGGGCGTGGCTGGCGGCGCTCGTGTTTGCCATCCATCCGATCAACGTGCAGTCGGTTGCGTGGATTACCGAGCGCAAGAACACGTTGTCGCTGTTCTTCTTTGGCCTGGCGATACTGGCCTACTTGCGTTCCGAGCAGGCGCGGTGCGGCGCGGAAGTGCAGAAGCCGAAAGGCAAGAGGCCAAAAGAGCAAAGCCCGCCCGCCCAATCCTCACCCCGCAACGCCGAGGCGCTTTGGTATTGGGCATCATTCATCGCCTTTGTGCTGGCGCTGCTCAGCAAGACCTCCGTGGTCCTGCTGCCGGTGGTGCTGCTGTTGTGCGTCTGGTGGCTCGGAGGCCCGCGCAACCGCGCGCTGACGAAGGAAGATGTCGGACGCGCGCTGCCGTTCTTTGCCGTGGCGCTGGTCATGGCGCTGGTGACGATCTGGTTCCAGTACGAACGGAGCATTGGGACGGATGTGGTCACGACGGGCGATTTTCGGTCGCGGTTGGTGGGGGCGGGCATGGCCGCGTGGTTCTACCTGGCGCGGATCGTGTTTCCCCGCAATCCGATGTTTGTGTATCCGCGCTGGAACTTCTCGCCCGATGAGGCTATGAACTATCTGCCCGGCGCGTTGCTGTTAGGGGTATGGGGGCTCTGCTGGTGGTATCGCTGCGGCTGGGGGCGGCCTTACTTCTTCGCCCTGACCTACTTCCTGGCGATGCTTTTTCCCGTGTTGGGATTCTTCAAGATTTACTTCCAGAAGTACTCCTTCGTGTCTGACCACTGGGTCTATCCGGCCATGATTGGGATTATCGCGCTGCTGGTGGGCGGCGGCGCGCGGCTGGTGCAAAGGTCTGCCGAGGCGGCACGCCCGGCTCGCCGGCGTGTGGCAAAGGTCCTTGGTATAGTCGCGGCGACAGGGATGGTCGCGGTGCTCGCGCCTTTGACGTGGGCCCAGTGTGGAATTTACCAGGACGAAGAGACCCTTTGGCGCGCCACGCTCAAACGGAACTTCAAATGCTGGCTGGCGCATCACAACCTGGCCAGCCTGCTCCTGGAGACCTGCCGGCCGGAACTGTCGGCCAGCGCCAGCATGCCCGGCTTCAGCAGCTTGAGCCCGGCGCTGACTGATAAGCTGAATGCGGCCTTGTTCCACGAGCAGGCGGCGCTGGCCTGGAAGCCGGACCATGCGGCGGCGGCCTATGGCGCGGGGTACATTTTGAGTCTGCTGAACCGGCCTGAGCAAGCCATCCAGCAGTTGCGCCGGGCCATTGCGCTGCAGCCGGACATGGTGTCGGCACTGGATGCGCTGGCGTTGCTTCTGGCCACGCACGAGAATGCCAGCGTCCGGAACGGCGCGGAGGCCGCGCGGCTGGCCAGGAGCGCCGTCGCGCTGACCGGTGAACAGGATGCGCGGCTCCTGGAGACCCTGGCCGTTGCCAGCGCCGAGGCGGGGGATTTCCCCGCCGCCGTCCAAGCCGCCCAGAAGGCGCTGAAGCTGGCAGTGGCGGCTCAGGATCGGGACCTGGCGGGGGCGTTGGCCGCGCAGTTGCGCCTCTTCCAGTCGGGCCGCACTCTTCGCAGCCGTTAGCCCCGCTGTCTGCAGGCGTAGGTTTCGCCTGGCTGGTCCCCCCGCCGCCGCTTCGGCGCGGCGAGAAGATGATTCCTTGCGTGGCAGCGCAAGCCCGTGTATGAGACCACTGGCAAACGGCTTGCCGCAGAGCATCAAACACGCGGATAAATGAAAGGCTATGAGAATGAATATCTATAACCGTCGTGAGTTTCTGGGACGCGCAATTTCTTCCGGGGTTGGTGCGACACTGGCGATGGCTTCCCTGTCCTGCAGGACTGCGCAGTCCGGCAGGAAGAAAGTCAAGCTGAGCACTCCCCATGCGGAGAAACTGGGCTGGCGGCTCAGTTGCGCTCTTTACACGTTCCGCGACCGCAGTTTTTATGAGGCGCTGGAAGTTCTGGCGGGAATGGGGTTGCGGCGGGTGGAGCCGGCGTTCTTCCTGCCGTTGAGCAAAGAGCGTCCGGACCTGAAGACAAGCGAAAGCCTGTCTGCTGAGCAGCGGCGCGAGATGAAGGCACGGATGCGGGACCTGGGGTTCAGCATGCCGACCTACTACGCGCCGATCGAAGGAGACCGGGGCGCTTACCGCAAGGTCTATGATTTCGCGAAAGAGATGGGCGTCGAGACGCTGATAGCCGAGCCGCCGCTGGAGGCGTTTGAGGCGCTGGATGGGCTGTGCCAGGAGTACAAGATCAACCTGGCGGTGCACAACCACCCGGAAGGCCCCAACTCGAAGTACTGGAACCCGGACACCCTGGTCAAGGCGTGCGAGGGGCGCAGTGCGCGGATCGGCGCCTGCCCCGACACGGGCCACTGGGTGCGCTCAGGACTGGACACGCTCGAGAGCCTCCGGAAATACGGCCAGCGGATCATCGTGGTCCACCTGAAGGATGCGGCGGAATCAGGCAAGCGCAACAGCCGGGACGTGCCCCTCGGCACCGGACAGGCACATTATAGCGCGATCTTGCGGCAGTTGTACGATTGGAAGTGGCGCGGGGTAATGACGGTCGAGTATGAGCATCTCTCCCCGCAACTGGTTCAGGACGTCGCCCAGTGCGTGAAGTTCGTCGAGGACTTTGCCGCTAGCGTGAAGGAATAGTCTTATGATTAACCAGGAGCCCCACCTTTCGGTTGGCATCTATAGCCGCGAGGCCGAGACGCGCGGCGTGCTGAATGGCCGGTTTCTGCTCCCGGACAAGACCGCGCTGAGCGGCGAGTTTACCGTCCGGCCCAGCCAGGGCAGCCTGGTATTGGCCGCGCGGGACGGGCGAGAACTGGCGCGCGGATCGGAGATCCGGCTGGCGCCGGAAGGCAACGCCACGTTCACTCTGCGGGATGTGACGATCGGGATCAACTTCCACTGGGAGCGGAAGGAGGATGAGACCTTCGAGGGCGGGCTGCGGATTGTGCTGAACGCCGACGGCACGGTAACAGCCATCAATGACGCGGGCGTGGAGCAGTATCTCAAGAGCGTCATCGCGTCGGAGATGAGCGCGACGGCACCCATCGAGCTGTTGCGCGCCCACGCAATTACGTCCCGGAGCTGGCTCGTTGCCATGCTCGAACGGCAGAAGCGGGTCAAGAACGTCGGCGGCCCCGCCCGGCGCGGGCGGGAAACCGAAGAGGAAATTGTGCGCTGGTATGACCGGGAGGACCATCAGCTCTTCGATGTCTGCGCGGACGATCACTGCCAGCGGTATCACGGGCTTACCAAGATTATCTCCCCCAAGGCGGCGGAAGCCGTGCAGGATACCCGTGGCGTGTTCCTCGTCCATGGCGGGGAGATTTGCGACGCGCGGTATTCCAAATCCTGCGGCGGGCGAAGCGAGGTGTTCGCCAGCGCATGGGAAGATGTAACCGTGCCGTATCTGGCGACGGTGTCTGACGCGGCAGTGGAGCATCCGCTGATCAACTCCGAGGAAGCCGCCGAGCAGTGGGTAAACGCTTCGCCGGAAGCGTACTGCAACACGACCGACGGCAACATCCTCCGTCAGGTGCTGCCGTCGTTCGACCAGGAGACAACGCACTTCTACCGCTGGACGGTGAGCTACACGCAGGAGGAACTCAGCGCCCTGTTGCTGAAGCGGTCGGGCCTGGACTTCGGCGAGATCCGGCGGCTGGAGCCACTGCAGCGCGGGCCGTCGGGACGCATCGTGCGGCTGCGGATTGTCGGGAGCCGGCGGACGGTGGTGGTGGGCAAGGAGCTGGAAATCCGCCGCTGGTTGAGTTCGTCGCACTTGTACAGCAGCGCGTTTGTGGTTCAGCCCGAGGGCAGCGCGGGCGAGGTTCCGGCGCGGTTCACCCTGCGCGGCGCGGGATGGGGCCATGGGGTGGGGTTCTGCCAGATCGGCGCCGCCGTGATGGCTGCCAGGGGCTTTAAGGCCGAGCAGATCGTGAAGCACTACTTCCGCGGAGCGGAGCTGGAGAAACTGTACTGAATGAAGCCACGGATTCTCATCGTCGGCTGCGGCAGCATCGGCGAGCGGCACCTGCGCTGTTTTCAGCGCACCGGACGGGCAGAGTTGTTTGCCTGCGAAACGAATGCGACGCTGCTGCAGAAGATTACCCAGCAATACAACGTTGGCGGGTTCCCGGACGCAGGGGCGGCGCTGAAGGCGGAACGGTTCGACGGCGTGGTCGTCTGCGTCCCGGCGAGCCTGCACATCAGCATCGCGCTGCAATGCTACCGGCAGGGGGCGGCGCTGCTCATTGAGAAACCGCTGAGCACGGGGCTGGGGGAAGTGGGGGAGTTGAGGCAGGAGATCGCGCGGCGGAAACAGTACGTGCGGGTGGCATTCGTGTATCATTTCCAGCCCGGCCTCAAGGCGGTGCGGCAAGAGCTGCGCCGAGGCGCCTTCGGGCGGCCGCTGCAGGCGGCGACGGTGGTAGGGCAGCACTTCCCGACCTTCCGTCCGGCCTACCGGCAGATCTATTACACCCGCCACGAAACCGGCGGCGGCTGCATTCAGGACATGCTGCCGCACCTGGCCAATGCGATCGAATGGCTTCTGGGCCCCAGCACGCGGGTCTATTGCGAGGCCGGCCATCAGGCCCTGGAAGGCGTGACCGTCGAAGATACCGTCAGCGCTTCGGCCCGCAACGGCGACGTGCTGACGACCTACTCCCTGAACCAGTTCCAGGCGCCGAACGAAGCGACGTTCCTGGTTCACTGCGAGCGCGGCAGCTACAAGGTCGAGCTCCACGAGCAGCGCTGGGGCGCCTATGCGCATGGGGCCGCCGGCTGGGAGTACCACCCGGCGCCGGTGAAGGAGCGGGATGACCTGTTCGTCGCCCAGGCCAACGCGTTTCTCGACGGCATGAGCGGGGCGGAGACGGACCTGGCCACGCTGGACGAGGCGGCGCAGACGTTGAGGTTTAACCTTGGCGCGCTGGAATCCTGGCGCACCGGAAAGGTGGTCCATCTATGAAGATCGAGAAGGCCGAAATCCGGCTGGCGATGCTCGGCATGATCGAGGGCAACGGGCACCCGTACTCGTGGTCGGCGATCGTCAACGGCTACAACCCGGAGGAGATGGCCAAGTGCCCCTTCCCGGTGATCCCGCAGTACCTCTCCGAGGTGCCGCTCAACACGATGCGCATCCTCGGCGCGCGCGTCACGCATGTGTGGACTGACGATCCGGCGGACGCGCCGAAGGTAGCCGCGGCCAGCCGCATCCAGCACGTCGTCGCGCGGCCCGAAGACGTCATTGGCCAGGTGGACGCGGTGATCATCGGCACTGACGACGGCCACGAGCACGTCCGCCGGGCACGGCCGTTCATCGAGGCGGGGCTGCCGTTGTTCGTGGACAAGCCGCTGGCGGTCAATGTGGCGGACCTGAACCAGTTCATTCGCTGGCACCAGGCCGGGAAGGTTTTTCTCTCCAGCAGCAACATGCGCTACGCGCCGGAGATCCGGCAAATCCTGCGGCAGAAGGCGCAGTTGGGCGAGTTGCGCTGGATCACGCTCTGCACGAGCAAGACCTGGGAGCGCTACGCCATTCACGCGCTGGAGGCGATCTGGCCGGTGCTCGGGCCGGGGTTCCTCGGCGTGCGCACGGAGAGCCGCTCCGGCTCAGACATTGCTTACCTCACCCACCGAAGCGGTGCGCAAGTCAGCCTCGCGGTCATCTACGACGCGGTGGGCAGCTATGGCGCGTTGCACGTCTTCGGCACCAAGGGGAACCTGGCGGTGAACTGCTGGGACACTTACACTGCGTTCCGCAACCAGCTTTGCGCGTTTGTCGAGATGCTGCGCGCGGGCGAGCGGCCCTACCCGCTGAGTGAGACGATCGAACTGATGGCGGTGATTATCGCCGGCCTGCGCAGCCGTGAACGCGGAGGCGCCTGCATCGAACTGAAGGAGGTCTTCGCCGAATTGGAGCCTCCCTTCGGGACCCGGTAGCGCAAGAGCCGCGGGCTTTCACCGCTCGAGGGCAGCGCCGCCGGCGTGCAAACCGTTCGCACTTGCCTTTCTCGCTTCTCAACCTGCCGGACCGGCCCGGGTCACTGCCAGATGCTGAAGCCGCCGTCTACCACCAGGTTGTGGCCGGTGACATAATCCGAGGCCCGCGAGGCTAGGAACAGCACCGCGCCTCGCAAGTCAGTCTCGTCGCGGCCCATGCGGCCCAGCGGGGTGCGGTCGCTGTAATCCTTCACAAAGCCCGCCGGCAGCTTGCCGCGGTCGAAACCGCCGGGGGAGATGCAATTCACATGCACGCCCAGCGGCGAGAGCAACCCCGCCAGGTCTCGGGTCATGCCGATCACCCCGGCCTTGGCAGCGGCGTAGTCAATCGGCTGGCCCTGCATGCTGTTGCGCTTGTACATCCGGCGATCCCTGCCCACCAGGCCGGCGATGGATGCAATATTGATGATCTTTCCGTGCCCCTGATCGGCCATCAGGCGGCCGATTTCCTGGCAGCAGTAGAGTGAGCCGAGCAAGTTGATGCGAATCAACTCGGCAGCATCCTCGGGCGCCCGCTCGAACAAGTGCGCCTTGCCCTTGCCGGCGGGGGTTCCGCCCGCGTTATTGATGAGGATATCAATGTGCCCCTTCCACGCGCCGGCCTGGCGCGCCAGGTCGGCGATCTGCGGCTGCCGGGTCACATCGAGCGCCAGCGGCAACACATCCCGCTTGTGTTTGGCGCGGAGACGCTGCGCCGTCTGCTGCGCGTTGGCGAGGCTGCGCGAGGTGAGCACCAGATCGCAGCCCGCCTCGGCCAGCACGTCACCCATGTGAAAGCCGAAGTCGCGCGCTCCGCCGACGACCACCGCCACCCGGCCGGTCAGGTCAAACATCTCCTGAATGGTCATAAGTCAGTTCTCAGGCGCAAGGCAACATCGCCCGGGGCCATAGCCTGACAGAAACCAGCCGCCGCTTCAATCCCTCTTTCCTCATCTTCCCATATCGGATTTCATTGCCCGGCCCGGTTTTTCCCCCGCGCACAAGGTTTCCGGACCGAATTTTGGGCTTGCATGCGGCGGGAACTTTACCTAGTCTCGTCTCGGATTACGGCATTATGGGCTACTCAAAACTAGAGAGCCTTAGGATCGGAATCGGGTTTTTCGCGACTCAGCGGAGGGTGGTGTTTGTCGCTTGCAACCGGGAGTCCACCAATTGCGCTCATGCCCGGACGATCTCTTTGCCATGCTTGTGGGCCGCCCCTCGAAACCGTTCCTCCGGCGGCCTTCGGTTACCGTTCCTTTAGAAACTCACAGAAACGATTAACACCCCATACGAATCGGAGTTAACTATGAAAGAACCTCGACAATCATCGGTTTGGCAGCCTTGCAAGCTGCCGCACACAACTTCAACGCTTTGCCACGAGCCCGCACGACTCCTGCCACTGGCGCTAATGCTGGGCGCCGGCCTGCTGCTGGCGGCGCCAGGCGCCCGCGCCGCGGTGAAGAATTGGGCCGGCACTACGAGTGGTTACTGGGGCACAGGCAGCAATTGGACCGGCGGCGTCGCGCCGATCAACGGGGATGACCTTGTCTTCCCGGTGGGGGGACGCGCGGTGAACACCAACAACTTCACCAATCTGAAAGTCAAGTCCATCACTTTCACCGGCGGCACCTACGACGTGCGCGGCAACGCGCTGACGGTCACCAACGGCATCAGCAGCCAGCAGGCGGCGGGGGCCAACCTGTTCGAATGCAACGTCACCCTGGGGGCGGCGCAGACGGTGGAGTGCACGACGGCGGGGACGAGCCTGTATCTGGAGGGTAACCTTACCAACGGCGGCTTCACCCTAACTGTTTCAGGCAATGGCACGGTGGGGTTGGACGGCAGTATCAGCGGCAGCGGCGGGGTGACCAAGAACGGGACGGGAACCCTCAGATATGGGGGCGGTACGGCGAACACCTACTCGGGGGCGACCCTGGTCAACGCCGGCACGCTGCTGCTAACCAAGACGCTGAGCAACAGCAGCGTTGTGGCTGGTACGCTCACCATCGGGGACGGCAGCGGTGGGGCGAGTAGCGCGGTGGTGCGGCTGGCGACGAACTCGCAACTCGGCGCTACACCGGACATTATCATCAACGCCGACGGCTTGTTCGACCTCAACAGTATAACTGAAGGCGTAGGCAACAGTCTCACGCTCAATGACGGGGAGATTCAAACGGGCACAAGCACCCTGGCGCTGGCGGCCAACAGCACGATCAGCATCAGCGGCAACCCGCACATCTACGGGAAGCTGAGTGTCGGCACTGGCACCTGCACCATCCAGGGCAGCGGCTACCCCATTATCTATGCGGACGTGAGCGGCTCAGCCAATATCGTGAAGAACGACAGCGTGTCCCTCTGGCTTTATGGCGCCAACACATTTACCGGCACCCTGACCGCCAACACCGGCGGCTACATCTACGCCCTCAACGACTTGGCTCTGGGTGCCACCAACGGCAGCACGATCATCAACAACTCGGCTTATCTCGCGCTGGGCGGTGGAGTCAGCATCACCGGCGAGGCGTTGACGATGAACACGGCGGACAGCTATGCGCTCGACTCGGTAGGCGGCGTCACCAACATCTGGGCCGGTCCAGTCAGCCTGAGCCAGGATACGAGGTTCTACGTCGCCAGCGACGGCTTGTTGGACATCAGCGGCTCGATCACCGGCACGGGCGGGGTCACCAAATGGGGGGCTGGCACCCTCAAGTATTCCGGGAGTGGCGCCAACGGCTATGGGGGCGACACGACCGTAAACGAAGGCGTCCTGGAACTGGCCAAGACCGTCAACGCCGGCGCATTGCAGCGGCCCTTGGTCATCGGGGACGGGACCGGAACCGACCTGGTACGCTGCCTGAACAATAACCAGTTCTGGTCAACCAGTTTGCGCGTAAGAGTGAACAGTTCCGGGGTGTTGGACCTTGGAGATCGCACTGACTATATCGGGCCGCTGACCCTTGAAGGCGGCCAGGTCACGACCAGTGACACCGGATTGATCTGGCTCTCTGACAGCGTCACGGTTGTTGGCAATGGCGTCAAGCAAGCCACCATTGACGGTCAGGCGGGGCTCTATTATAACACGGTAACAATTACCAACAGCGGCCATAATTTCTCGCCGGACTTGAAGATCAACGCCACGGTGCGCAGCAGCGGAGGCACGAATAGCATCGGCCTGATCAAGAACGGTGGGGGCGAGGTTATGCTGGCCTCCTCAAACAGCTTCGTTGGCCCGGTGACGATCAACGGTGGGGACCTGTGGATTGGAAACTCGTTCGCCCTGGGCAACACCAACACCCCCGTTACGGTAAACAGCGGCGGCACTTTGTTCATGTACGCCTCTGACAATCCGGTCCTGGTTGGCGCCAAGCCGTTGGTGTTGAACGGCAGCGGTTATTTTGCACTGGGCGCTTTTCACGCGAGTCATGGCAATTGTTCCTGGGCGGGCCAGGTCACCCTGGCAAGTGACTCCGTAATCTGCAACACCAGCAGCCTGGAGTTGAGCGGGCCGATCACCGGTCCCGGCGGGTTCACCAACAGCGGTTCAGGAACGCTTACCTTGTCAGGCACAGCGGCCAACACCTACGGCGGCACGACGGTGGTCAACGAAGGCACCCTGGCACTCAGCAAGACCAGCAGCGTGAAATCCGTGCCGGGCAACCTTGTGATAGGCGACGGCAGCGGCAGCGATGTGGTGATGTTGGGAAGCAACAACCAGATTGCCCAAACGGCGGATGTCCTCATCCAGAGCGGCGGTTTGTTGGAGTGCGGCGCCTATTACGCTCTGATAGATACTCTGCGCGGATCGGGGACAGTGAACTTCGGGACTCTCGGCTATCTGGCTGTCGGCGAGGACAACGGCACCAGCACGTTTGACGGTTCGATGACCGGTGTCGGATACGGCGTTGGCTACACGCTGGCCAAGATGGGGAGCGGCACGTTCACCATGAATGGCGACGCCAGTTTCTCCGCCGGCATCACCCATGTGTACGATTCCGGCAAGCTTATCGTCAATGGCTCTCTTGCCAGCGCAGTCACCGTGGATAGTCTAGCCGCGCTAGGGGGAGCCGGTACCGTGGGAGCCATTACCGATTACGGTGTGGTGTCCCCGGGTGCCAGCGCCGGCCGACTCAACTCCGGCAACGTCACGTTCGGGTCCTCGAGCAGCCTCGCCGTCGAGCTGAACGGCAACGCGGTGGGCAGCGGCTACGACCAACTGAACGTCGCGGGATCGGTCACCCTTACCGGGGCGGCCCTCTCGCCGCTAACGGTGGGCTTCCTGCCCGCCGAAGGCGATCAGTTCGTTATTGTCAACAATAACGGCAGCGAGGCGGTTACCAACACCTTCGACGGCCTGGCGGAAGGTGCCGTGGTGAGCGACAGCACGGGCAAGTTCAACTTCCGCGTCAGTTACGCCGGAGGCACCGGCAACGACGTGGTGCTGACGATGACTAACCAATCGCTGGGGGCCGGCGACGTCGTGGTGTGGAGCGGCAACGGCAATGGGGCCATCGAAACCAACGAGTGCAATCTCCTGAGCCTGGAGGTCCGCAACATCAGCCTCACCCCCGTGAGCGGGCTCAAAGCCACGCTGCGGTCCCTCACCCCGGGCGTCGCTGTCGTGCAACCGTATTCCAGCTACCCGAATATCCCCGTCCTCTCCGTGCGCACGAATGACGACTTCTTCCAGATCACCACCCAGCCGGGCTTCGACTGCGGCGCGAAGGTGAATCTCGAACTGCAAATGGGCAGCACCACGCATGGCACCTTGAAGGTGCCCTTCTCGCTGCCCAGCGGCGTGGCCGGTTCCGTGGTGCGGTACAACAACAACGTGGATACCGCCATTCCCGACGGTGGCTTCGTGGACAAGACCTTTACGGTGGCTGGTATTACGACGCCGCTGAAGAAGGTCGTGGTGTCCCTTCACATCACCCACACGGCAGACAGCGACCTGGACATCTCGCTCATCAGTCCGGACGGCACGACGGTGGTTCTGTCCAGCGACAACGGCGGGACGTCGGATGACTACGGCACCGACTGCGGTGATGATCGGGCCCGCACCACCTTCGACAGCGCCGCGACGACGGCCATCACCGCCGGGACGGCGCCCTTTGCGGGCCGCTACCGCCCGGAGCAATCGCTGGAGGCCTTCAATGAGAAGTCGGGCGCGGACGTCAACGGTACCTGGACGCTGCGCATTGCCGATGATGCCGCCGGCGCCGTGGGCAGCATTCGCTGCTGCTCGCTATTACTCTACCCCACCGCCTGCACGCCCGGCAGCGGCATCTGCGAACTGTGCCCCGACGTGACCATCAAGTCCTACACCGGGCCTACGACCCCGTTGCAGACCGGATACTTACAGGCCAATGACATTGTCAGCGCTTGCGGCTCGGTGAAAGCCTGCCCGCCAACCGGCGGGGGCAGTTATCCCGCGGAAAGCTTCACGTTCCGAAACGGCCCGGCCGCTGCCTGCATCACCGTTACCGCATCGCACCAAAACCCATCCGGGTCGCTGGTGGCAGCGGCCTATCTGGGCAGTTTTGATCCGACGAATCTCTGTGCCAACTACCTGGGTGATGCGGGCTACTACGTGAACGCCTCGCACCCAAGCCAGGCATTCTCGTTTGACGTGCCGGCCAACGCGGTCTTCGTAATCAACATCGTCACGGACGCCGGAGGCATGCCCTACACGCTGGCCGTCAACGGCGGCAACTGCCGGCCGGTGCTGAACATCACGCGTGCCGGCGCGTCGAACGTGGCGTTGGATTGGACGACGGCGGCACCGGGATATCGTTTGGAGGCCACCAACCGGCTGAACGGTGTGCCGTGGGTCATGATCCCGCCCTATCCGCCGGTGGTGGTCAACAGCAAGTTCACGGTGAGCAACGCGATGGACAGCATCAAGTTCTACCGCCTGCACAAGCCGTAGCCTCAAGGCGCAGGCATGAGGTCGGCGTGGCGGACATTCCCGTCCGCCACGCCGTTCGTGGGCCAAGGAAGCGAACACGAATGTCCGCGCTCCGAGCCTGTGCGCTGGCTAACCAAGCTCATGCGAACCACATTTTGCGCGGATTCTCCTGTCTCCGAGAAAATCCTTCTCACGTGAGGCAGACTAGATAGACTCGCCGCATGAATCTCCGCTCCAGTCGTATTTTGCGCGAACTCCGGGCCGGCAAACAGCCAACCTGCTTTAAGCTGAACCTGGGCGATCCCCGGGTCATCGAACTGGCCGGCCTGGCCGGCGCCTCCTCCGTCTGGATCTGCAACGAGCATGTCTCGAACGATTGGTTCAACCTGGAGAACCAAATCCGCGCCGCCAAGCTCTATGACGTGGATACGATCGTGCGCGTCGAAAAGGGCAGCTACAGCGATTATGTGAAGCCTTTCGAGGCCGACGCGACGGCGATCATGGTGCCCCACGTCAAGACCGCTGAAGAGGCCCGGCATATTGTCGAGATGACGCGCTTCCACCCGTTGGGCCGGCGTCCGGTGGACGGCGGCAACCCCGACGGACGCTACTGCATGATTCCGACAACCGAGTACATGGCCCACAGCAACACCGAGCGCTTGCTGATCTTTCAGATCGAATCGCCCGAGGCGCTGGAGAACGTCGAGGCCATTGCCGCCGTGCCCGGCTACGACATGCTGCTGTTTGGCCCGGGGGATTTCAGCCACCTGATTGGGAAACCCGGACAGGTGAACGCGCCCGAGGTAGTGGCGGCTCGTCAGCGGGTGGGGGCAGCGGCGAAGAAGCACCGGAAATATGCCATGGCCCCCGGCATGCTGGCGCCCCGCGCGGTACTCACTGCTGAGGGCTACGGCGTCTTTACCCTCGGAGCGGATGTGCTCGGGTTGAGCGACTATTTCAAAGCCGGGCTGACGGCATTTGGCGCGTGACCCGCTTTTCCTGGCTAGACTACGGCGTCTTCGTTGTTTACCTGATCGTAGCGGTGTCGGTCGGCCTGCTGTTCGTTAAGGAGCAGCGGACGATCAAGGATTACTTTCTGGCCTCCCGGAGCATGGGCTTTCTGCTGGTGGGGGTCTCGGTCCTGGCGGCGTTGTTTTCCGGCATCAGCTATCTGGGGTGCCCCAGCGAGGTCTATGCGCATCGGTTCACGTTCGTGCTGTTCGGGCTGAGCTTCATCATCGCCACGCCGGTTACTACCAGAATCTTCATCCCGCACTTCTACCAGTCCCGCTTCTACACCGCCTACCAGTACCTGGAGGAACGCTTCTCGTTGCAGGTGCGCCTGCTCGCCTCCACCCTGTTCATTCTGCGCGTATTATTGTGGCTGGCGCTGGTGACTTACGCCCCCGCCCTGGCCCTGGAGCAGGTCACCGGCCTCCCCCTCTGGTTCAGCATCATCTGCACTGGAACCCTCACCACCCTCTACACGACGCTGGGAGGAATGAAGGCTGTTATCTGGACAGACGTCGTCCAGTTCCTGGTCCTGTTTGGCGGCCAGATTGTCATCCTCTGCGTGGCGCTTGCGCGTATCCCTGACGGGCTGTCGGGCGTGTTTGAAATCGGCCGGGCCGGCGGAAAGCTCGATCTGAGCCTGAGCCTGGATCCCTCCGTGCGCGTCACGCTTTGGGGTCTGCTGCTTGGCGGCACGGTGATCAACCTGGTGCAACTGGCCACCGACCAGGTGTCCGTCCAGCGGTACCTGACCGCCACCAGCATGGGAGAGGCACAGCGGGCGTTGTGGCTGAAGTTCTGGCTGCTCATTCCGGTGTTCATCGTGTTCTACCTGACCGGCCTGGTGCTCTATGCTTTTTACCAGACCCACGGCGACCCGCTGGCTGCCGGACGCATCACCAAGGCAGACCAGATTCTCCCCTATTTCGTGGTTACCGAGTTGCCCGCGGGATTACCCGGCCTCCTCATCGCCGCCATTTACTCCGGCACCATGTCCGCAACTTCCTCCGGCCTCAACGCTTTAACCGCCGCCACGCTGGTGGACTTTCGTCAGCGGCTTTCCCGCCGGCCCCTGTCGGAAAACCGCCAACTCAGGCTCGCCCGCCTGCTCACGGTGGCTTACGGAGCGCTGGTGATCCTGCTGGCGTTTGGCGTCAGCAAACTCGGCGCGCTGGTCGAGGCCAGCAACAAGGCCATCGGGTTGGTGGGCGGCCCGTTGCTCGGCCTGTTCCTGCTGGGAATGCTGGTGCGCCGCGCCTCGGCCTGGGGGGCTGTTGTGGGCTGGCTTGCGGGTGTCCTGATCGCCGTCCCAGTTTGCTTTTGCACCCGGACATCCTGGCTGTGGTACGGCGTCGTCGGGTGCGCAGTCACCATCCTCGCAGGCTGGCTCGCCAGCCTGTTGCTCCCCTCCCGCGCGTCAACCCCTGCGGACAGCCCCGCCCCCGCCCCGCCGGCTCATTGACCTGCGGCCAGAACGCAGCGAAACCCCAGGTCACAGTAATTGTAGGCCGACACGTTATAAAAGCGGACCGCGGCCCGGCACCTGACTGCGTGGCTATTCCAACTGCCGCCGCGGTACACCCGGTATGAGCCCGTCTCGCTCCCGTGCGGATCGCTTTGCGCGCTGCTCGGGTAGGGGCCCTGGCGGTCCCAGCACCACTCCCACACGTTTCCGGCCATGTCGTGCAATCCATACCCGTTGGCCGCAAAGCAGCCCACCGGGCTCGTATAAGGCCAAACCATGTCAGCATAATCGGGGTGGTAGCTCGCCGTCGGGCTTTGATCGTACGGATAGTAGTTGCTGCCATGCTCCTGATACACAACGTAATTGGCCAGACTGTGGGTGATTGTGTCCCCATTCGACCACGGGAACCGCCGCCCGCTCGCTCCGCCTCGCGCTGCCTTCTCCCACTCTGCCTCGGTCGGCAGCCGATACCCGTTCGCGTCCCACTTCACATAGGGCACGTCCACCCCCGTCTTGAAGAGAGTCGCCAAGCCAGCCTCGTTATAGTAGCAGGGCGTTCGCCCCTCCTTCTCGCTCCGCGCATTGCACCATTTCACACAGTCTCGCCAGTTGACCGTCTGCACGGGATGATTGGCCGCCTTGCCGGAGCCTGGGCTCTCGTAGGTGTACCCGTTGCCTCCGTTCCAAGTCTTCACCTCGTCCCATAGCGCCTTGGTCACCTCATACCGGTCCATGTAAAACGCGCTCACATACACCGTGTGCAGCGGCAGTGCTGAACCAGTCCCATCCAAAGCATCGCCCATCGTGAAGCCCCCCGCCGGGACCAGCACCATGCTCTCAGGCGCGGTTTCAGGCGCGGGCGCCGTCACCCGGTAAAACCTTGGCGCCCCTGGCACCGCACCCGCGTCCACCAACCAATACGGGCTATGTGCCACCACCAGATTTGTCAGCAACAGCCAGTGGGGCTGTCTCAATCCGATACAATATTGGATTTCGTGCCTGGAACCAACGGTGCCCTCGATGGTCAACCGCGGCACCAGTGCGTTACCGCTGGGCACCATGACCACGCCGGTCACCTCGTCTGCCGTCGCTTGAAGCACCGCCCCCACAGCCAGCACAAGCGCGCACAGACCCATTCTGACAGCATTTAATCTCGTTTGCAGAATTCGCAGCCGCGTGTCTCGGTTGATCTAACTCAAAACTCGGCCCCGGCCACATTGCCGCGGGCCTCTAATTACCAGCCAGGCAGCACGTTAGCTGCCAAGAACACTTGAAGCCACTCTCTTGTGCCCGCATATTATCTCCCCATAATTCCCTTCTTTTTGCTTGCCTGCCATGTCCTTGGGTGCTATAAATATCTTAGCTGACGGGACTTAGTAACTATTCTTGCCTATGACTCTTACAAAGCGCGACTTGGTGCTTCGCATCTGTGAGGATACGAAGCTTGCTCACAAAGACGTATTCAGCGTCGTTCAGCATACGTTTGATCATATCACCAAGGCCCTGGCAAACGGGGAGAAAGTCGAACTGCGCAACTTCGGGATATTCGAGGTGCGCGTGCGCAAGGCGCGGTTCGGGCGCAATCCAACCGCACCAGAAACCCAGGTTCCAATCCCTGAACGCTGCGCCGTCAAGTTCAAGGCCGGCAAAGAGATGCGCCTAGCGGTCCGCAAGCTCGCGCCCAGGCTCGTCACCAAACCCTCGCCGTCGAAGATCTGAACTGAAGCGCGAGCTGTTTGCCAGCCCGGTACCCTGTCCGGCTGGCACGCGGTTTTGCTTTTGCTTTTGAGGGGCACCCCTTAGCTTCTGCCCCCAATTATGGAACGTCTGCCTGGGTTTCGAGATTTCTATCCTGAGCCGTTGCCACAGCCCGGCCTGTGGAGCACCGATGCGCGCCAGTATATCTTTGACCAATGGCGCAGCCTGGCGCGGCGCTACGGCTTTCGTGAATACGACGGCCCGCCGCTTGAACCGCTGGAGCTCTTCACCACCAAGAGCGGCGAGGAAATTGTCGGCCAACTCTACCATTTCGCCGACAAAAGCGAGCGGCAGATCTCCCTCCGCCCTGAGATGACTCCCACGCTGGCGCGCATGGTCGCCGCGTGCGAGCGGGGGTACAAGAAACCGCTGAAATGGTTCGCACTGCCCCAGCTCTTTCGCTATGAGCGCCAGCAAAAAGGGCGCCTGCGCGAGCACTTTCAGTTCAATGCCGATATCCTCGGCGAGAAAGACCCCGCCGCCGACGCGGAACTGATCGCGCTCCTGATTGACACGCTCCGCTCCTTCGGGCTGACGCACCAGGATTTCGTCATTCGCCTCAGCAGCCGCAACGCCTGGCAGGAGTTCTTCCAGCGGCGTCAGGGCGACGCGGCGCAGGAATACCCCTTCTACCAGGTCATTGACAAGCTGGAACGCGAGGCGCCGGAGCAAAGCGACGAGAAGCTCGGGCGCATGGGTTTTTCGCTGCAGGAGGTGTCCTCCTTCATCGCCCAAGGCGAAGCCACTGCCGAGTTGGCCGCCATCGTGGCCAATCTCGCCGCGCGCGGGCTCAAGGATTACGTGAAGATTGACTACCACGTTATTCGCGGCCTGGCTTATTACACCGGCGTGGTGTTCGAGGCATTCGACCGCAAGGGAGAGTTCCGCGCCATTGCCGGAGGCGGCCGCTACGACAACCTCGTCAAGCTCATCAGCAATAACCGGGTGGATCTCCCGGCCCTGGGCTTCGGCATGGGCGACGTGGTGCTGCTGGAGCTGCTTCGGGCTCGCGCGCTGCTGCCGAAGTTTGGCGTAACCCTGGACGCCTTTTGCCTGATCGAAGATGAGAACCTGCGCGGCGAATCTCTGAAAGTGATTCACGATTTGCGGGCGGCCGGCCTGGCAGTGGACTATTCGCTTGCCGCCGCCAAGTCGGACCGACAGTTCAAGCGCGCGCAGGAGCTAAACGCGGCGCACACGATCAAGCTGGAGCGGGATCAGGCGGGAGCGCTGCAGGCGCGCATCAAGAATCTCAAGACGCGCCAGGAAACCGTTGTCCCGCCCGCCGAGGCTGCCGCGCGGTTGCGCGAAAGCAACGGGTGATTGAAGGTTTCTGCCGCGATCGGGCGGGCGATCGCTGAACCCATTCGGCGGCAACAAAAAAGCGAGGCCGTGGCCTCGCTTGCTAGCTTCAAAGATTCCCGCCGGCTAGGACTTCGCGGCTGCGGGCGCAGTGGCAGCCGCCGCGCGGGTCTCCTTTTCTTTCACCAGGGTCGCCCCCTTGCCGACGCGCTTGCGCAGGTAGGTGAGCTTGGCGCGCCGGACCGCGCCCTGGCGCTCCACTTCCACCTTCTCCACGCGCGGCGAGTGCAGGGGAAACACCCGTTCCACCCCTTCGCCGTAGCTGATGCGGCGGACGGTGAACATCTCGTTCAAGCCGTGACCGCGACGGCCAATCACGACGCCCGCAAAAACCTGTATGCGCTCTTTGTCGCCTTCAACCACTTTGGTGTGCACACGCACAGTGTCACCCACGCCAAAATCCGTGGCGTTTTTGCGATACTGCGCCGACTCAATTTTATCAAGTAATGCCTGATTCATAAAATGTCTCTCAGAGCAGGTCCGGTCGCCGCTCTCTGGTTCGCTGCCGAGCCTGCTCAGCTCGCCATCGGGCGATTTCCGCGTGGTTGCCCGAGAGCAACACTTCCGGGACCTTCATCCCGCGAAACTCGGCCGGCCGCGTATATTGCGGATACTCGAGCAGCCCCTGGCTGAACGAGTCTTCCCGGGCGCTGTCTTCATCGCCCAGAACCCCCGGCAACAGCCGGGTGACCGCATCAACAATCACCATCACCGGCAACGCCCCGTTCGTCAAAACGTAGTCACCGATGGACAACTCGTCATCCGCCAACCGCTCGCGCACCCGCTCATCAAACCCTTCATAGTGGCCGCATACCATCAGCAAATGCTCGAAGCCCGCCAACTCGTGCGCCACGGCCTGGTCAAACCGCCGCCCGGCGGGCGACACCAGTATGACGCGCGTGTTCTCGTGCGCCAGGGCTTCCACGGCTTCAAAGAGCGGCTCGGGCTTCAACAACATGCCCGGCCCGCCCCCAAACGGCCGATCATCCACTGTCTTGTGCCGGTCGTGCGCGTAATCGCGCAGATTATGGAGCGCCAGGTCCAGCCGCCCCGCTTCCCGCGCCCGCTTGATGATGCTTTCGTCGAGCGGTCCCGCGAACATCGCGGGAAACAGCGTCACCACATCAATCTTCATCTTCCGGTCGGGCCTCGACCTCGCGCTTGCTTGTGCATCATCGCCGGATCGGCTGTCGCGGCCCCCTGGCGTCCCCTCCGCCTCCAACGCCGCTCAGGCGCCCGGCTTGTCTTCGACGATCTCCAGCGTGCAGCGCAGCCCTTTCTTGGCGCTCCCGGCCAACAGCAGAGAGCGAATCGCATTGATCGTCATCCCCTGCCGGCCAATAATCTTGCCCACATCCTGCGGATGGAGGCGCAACTCGTAAACCGTCGTGCCTTCGCGCTCCACCGGCGTTATCGTCACCGCTTCCGGGTTCTGGACCAACCCTTTGACGACGTATTCAAGGAACGCTTGCATGGCCCCAGTTGGCTCTTACGCCGTAGCCGCCGCCGCGGCCTTGGCCGCTTTCTTGATGAAACTGGCGACCGTTTCGCTCGGCTGCGCGCCCTTGCTTACCCAGTATTGGGCACGGTCCAGCTTCAGCGTGAACTTATCACCCTTCTTCTGCGGCAGATACGTGCCCAGTTCCTCAATGAATTTCCCATCGCGCGGGCTGCGGGAATCAGCCACGACAATACGGAATGCGGGCTTGTTCTTCGCCCCGATCCGCTTCAAACGAATTTTGACTGCCATAAATCAATTTCTTCTCTGCTAGCGCCCACATCCGGGCCGCCCGCCCTAATGGGTCTTCCCAAAAGGAGGAAGGAGCCTAGACGCGCGCCCGCTGCTTGGCAAGCCCTGTTTTACGCTTTTCTTTCTGCGGAGCGCATCTTGCCACTACCACCGGGTTTTAGGTGCTCCCCCAGAGTTCGTCCCAGTGATTATTTCGTCGCGCCTCGTCCAAGGCACTCAGATTGCGAAAGCCAGTCTGCGTCCAGGACTGGCCCGG
>Ga0209201_1000369_pt1 | contig 65091 bp, 53 predicted proteins | sample AD_UKC055_MetaG_FD_184411 | JGI IMG/M metagenome (GOLD analysis project Ga0209201, IMG submission 184411) | Active sludge microbial communities of municipal wastewater-treating anaerobic digesters from USA - AD_UKC055_MetaG (SPAdes) (version 2) | ecosystem: Engineered > Bioreactor > Anaerobic >...
CAGTTTATGCCCACGGCGGAGTGGGCGATCTTGTAGCCGCTCCCGCCCGAGCCGTCAGCGAGACTGCGGAGCGCCCACTGTCGCTCCGCCCTGACCGCGTGTCAGGTGATGTGACTTGATATTGTCTAGGAACAAATTTGATGCTTTTTAACGTGCTTTTACGCTACTTTTGGCGAAACTACAGTTCCTTAGTGTTCATGCTGGCGTTGATGGATGAGGGTGTCACAGCTGCAAGTATAACCGCAGTGCAGGGGATTTCAACTGATGTCAGTCCCTTACTGCCGGCGCCTGGAGGCGGTGCACGGGCAGGGGCTGGAATCCCCCGATGGCAGGTGCGCGACCGCAGCGGGGGTCAGATCGCGCCGTGCGATTGGACAATTTTCAAAAGACGTGTATGAAAGACGTGTCATGCGCGCAGGATTCCAGGTTACTTCAGGAGTGTCACATGAACGCCAGAGTTACGGACATTGCACAGGATTTCCACCGGCCGCGGTATCACTTTTTGCCTCCTGCCAATTGGATGAACGATCCTAACGGCCTCATTTACTGGCAGGGATATTATCACCTTTTCTATCAGTACAACCCCCATGGCCCCTTTCATGGCACGATCCACTGGGGACATGCTCGCAGCGCCGACCTCGTGCATTGGGAACATCTTCCCATCGCTTTAGCCCCTGCCCCCGGCGATCTGGACGCTGAGGGGTGTTGGTCGGGCTGCGCCGTGAACGCCGACGGCGTGCCGTTGGTGTTTTACACGGGCGTCAGCCCGCAGCGGCAGCTCCTGGCGACCGGCTCTCCCGATCTGCTGCACTGGCGGAAACATCCGGAGCCGCTCATCGCTGCGCCGCCGCCGGAGATTGATGCCGGACCCCATCAGGATTTCCGCGATCCCTACGTCTGGCAGGCGGAGGACGCCTGGTATATGGTGGTGGGCTCGCAGGACATGGGGCGAGGCGGTGTTGTCCTGCTCTATCGCTCGCGCGACCTGCTGCATTGGGATTATCTCCATCCGCTGTTGCGGACGGCCGACGTCCGCGAGTTTCCCATCTGGGCCGGTTCGATGTGGGAATGCCCTAACTTTTTCACGCTGGAGGGCGCCTCGGTGTTGCTGCTTTCGGCATGGGATCAACAACAGACCTACTACCCGGTCGCTTTCAGCGGTGAATATGCGGAGGAGCGCTTCACGCCGCGCCGGCAGTTTCGGGTGGATTGGGGCGACTGTTTTTATGCGCCGCAGGTGATGCGTGACGGGCAGGGCCGCGCGTTGATGTGGGGCTGGCTGTGGGAGCGCCGGACGCGGGAGGCGCAGCTTGCCGCCGGCTGGGCCGGGGTGATGTCCTTGCCGCGGGTGCTTTCATGGACGCCTGAGGGCGTGCTGTCACAGCGCCCCGTGCCGGAGCTGTCGCAATTGCGGCGTGCGTCGCAGAGCTGGGAGGCGCGTGACCTTGCCGGCGCCGCCGACGCGCTGGCGACGGTGCACGGCGCGGAACTGGAACTGCAGGTGACCTTCGATCCTCTTTCCGCGCCCGAAATCGGCCTGGATGTCTGCGTCTCGCCGGATGGCGCGGAGTTCACCCGCATGGCTTACGACGCGACGCGCAGTCTGTTCAGCGTCAACACCACTCACGCGAGCCTCAGCGCCGCTGCATGGGGGGAAGTCCTCACGGCGCCCTTCACACCGAGACCGGGCGAGCCGGTGCAACTGCACATCTTCGTGGATCACTCCGTCATTGAGGTCTTCGTGGATGCGACTTTGTGCTTTGCGGTCCGGGCCTATCCCACCCGCCCCGACAGCCTGGGAGTACGACCCTTTGCGCGCGGGGGGCGTCCGCATTTCACCTCGCTCACAGCCTGGAAGCTGGCCTCAATCGAGTAAGGTGGGCACATAGGAACAATGAACCTTTGGAATCTGCAGCTTTTGCCCCTTCCCCTGCCCCTCCCCGACGGCGGATGCGCCGTTGGGGAGAGGGAGAAAAAATAAGGGGGCTTGCAGGCGGGCGTAGCTCGCCTGCAAGCCCCCACAAAAAAAGTTCCCCTTCCCCGCGCGCGCGGGGGGAAGGGGACAGGGGATAGGGGGCAAGAATTGATTCTTAATCTTCAGCAGTCGCTAGAAAATCTTCCGTTTTTCAGTCAGTGGCTAAACAGTTACCATGTGAGCCATAACCTGTGAGCAGAGGCTGCAGCGGCTCACAGGTTCGACACGAGCCACCCGCGCTGAAGCGCGCTGTTTGGGGACGTAGCAGCCCTGGGGGACCAGGAATTTCAATTTCTGATTCGTGAAATTCGTGTTCATGCGGGGCCATTTTTGAAGGAGGTTCTCATGGCACTTTATGGCGCTATCGAAGCGGGGGGGACGAAATTTGTGTGTGCGGTGGGCACCGGACCGGACGATTTGCGCGCTGAAGCGCGTTTCCCCACCACCACACCGGCTGAAACCCTCGACCGGACGGTTGCTTTCTTCCGGGAGCAGCAACGGCGGTGGGATGAACCGCTCGTGGCGTTGGGGGTCGGCTCATTCGGACCGGTAGATCCCAACCCCGCCTCGCCGACTTTTGGCTTCATCACCACGACGCCCAAGCCCGGTTGGGCCAATGCCGACGTGGTCGGCGCGCTGCGACAGGCATTGGCGCTCCCCATCGGCTTTGATACCGATGTCAACGCGGCGGCGCTGGGAGAATATTGCTGGGGCGCGGCTCAGGGGCTGGATACCTTCATCTACCTGACCATCGGCACCGGCCTGGGAGGCGGCGGAATGGTAGGCGGACGGCTGATTCACGGCCTGTTGCACCCGGAGATGGGACACATCCGCATTCCCCATGACTGGGCGGCCGATCCTTTCGCCGGCGCGTGCCCCTATCACGGGGACTGCTTCGAAGGTCTGGCGGCCGGCCCGGCATTGGAGCGGCGACTCCAGCAGCGTGGCGAGACCGTGCCTCAAGATCATCCGGTTTGGGCGCTGGAGGCCCACTACATCGCGCTCGGGCTCGTCAATTTCATCCTGACACTTTCCCCGCAGCGGCTTATTCTCGGCGGCGGCGTGATGCAACAGGCGCATTTGTTCCCCCTGATCCGCTCCGACGTCCTGGATTTGCTGGCGGGATATGTGCAAGCGGCTGAAATTGTCGAACACATTGACACCTACATCGTTCCGCCAGGATTGGGCGGACGATCCGGCGTGCTTGGAGCGCTGGCATTGGCTCAGATGGCCGTTCGAGGTTGAGCGCCGGCGCTCCGGCAGAAAGATCGCGCTCAAAAACGACCGGTTGGGCAGGGCGATGAATCTCTCCCTGAACGGTAGCGCTTCCTTGGATCAGGTTCGCATTCTCATCAGCCACAGGTATAATGTGCGTATGACTCCTGAACGTTTGCAAAAGATACTGGCGCGCGCGGGGTATGGCTCTCGCCGCGCGTGTGAAAAACTCATCGAAGAGGGCCGCGTGATGGTGGACGGCAAGCTCGCCCGGCTGGGCGACGGCGCCGATCCGCAGACTCAAAAGATTGCCGTGGACGGCGAGACCCTGCGGTACAAGCCGCCGACCTATACCTACATCATGCTGCATAAGCCGCAGGGGGTGCTTTCGACCGTGCGCGATCCTCATGGGCGGCGCACGGTCCTGGATTTGGTGCGTGTTCCCGAGCGCATCTACCCCGTCGGGCGTCTGGATTACGAGAGCGAGGGGTTAATCCTGCTCACCAACGATGGAGACCTCGTGCAACGGCTGACCCATCCGCGGTACGAGCACCCGCGCGTGTATCGCGCCCTCATCAGCGGTGAGCCGACGGCGGAGACGCTGGAGCGTTGGCGGCGGGGCATCGTGCTGGATGGTCGTCCGGCGCGCTTCGACAAGGTCGAAATCGAATCGCAGACGCACGGCGAGACGTGGTTGCGCATCACCGTCCACGAAGGGCGCAATCACTTGGTGCGCCGTGTCGCTGCCGCTTTGGGCCATCCGGTGCTGCGGCTGATCCGCGTGGAGATGGGGCCGCTCAAGCTCGGCGATCTGGTGCCGGGGCGTTGGCGGCCGCTTACGGCCGGCGAGGTCAAACTGCTCACGGGCCAGCGCGTCCCTCGCCCGGAGCGGCGGGCCGACTCCAGAAAGGCGCCGGCTTCGCGCAGCCGCAACTCCGCTCGTGCCTCACGGCCCTCGGAGCGGAAGAAGAGGCGTCCGTAGACGATGTGCAGACCTTCGACCATTGCCATAGATGGGCCGGCTGCTTCAGGCAAAAGCACGCTCGGATATTACCTGGCGCAGCGGCTTTCATACCTCTACCTCGATACCGGCGTGTTGTATCGCGCCGTCACCTGGGCGGCTTTACAGCATGGGGTGGCGATCACCGATGAGGCGCGCATCACCCTCCTGGCGGAAGAGGTGAAGATTGACGTTTTTCCACCTGCAGAGGAGGACGGACGGCAGTACACCGTCAGAATTGGGAACACCGACATCACCTGGGCGATTCGCACGCCCGACGTAGATCGCGCCGTCTCCCCGGTCTCGGCCTATCCCGGAGTCCGCGCGGCACTTACCCGGCAGATGCGGCGGATTGCGGCGCCGGGGCACGTCGTCATGGTCGGGCGTGATATTGGCACGGTCGTCTTGCCCGATGCGGACCTCAAGATCTACGTCGTCGCCTCGGCAGAAGCGCGCGCGCGGCGTCGCTTGCGGGATCGCCTGCAGCAAGGCTGTCCTTCTTCCTATGAGCAGATCCTGCAGGAAATTCGCCGCCGCGATGAGATAGATAGCAGCCGTGAGGCCGCGCCGTTGCGCCCGGCGGAGGACGCGATTCTCTTCGACACGACCGCCCTGAGCATCGAGCAGATGCTCGCCGCGGCGGAACAGCTGGTAGACGCCTGCGCCTGCAAGGCGTCCGCGTGAGCACGTGTTATGGATCCAGTTAGTGGGGAGGTAAGGGAATGGCGACAGAACTGGCGATCAAGGAAACCGTATTGCAGCAGTGGGAGAAACGCGCCAAACGCGCCCGCAAAAAACTCGCGCGTTTGGAAAATAGGATCGAGCACGAGCGCTATGAACTGGAGATTGCCCGGCGCTTGCTCCCGAAGGCCATAGATGAAGACAGCCGCGACGCCTGGCGGATCCACGTCGAGGTGCTCGAATCGGTAGTGATGTACACCGAAGGGTGCATCGCCGAGGAACTTGCGGAGCTGGCTCTCTGTGACGCTATGCTCGCCGAAATCCGCGCCGATTTGGGGGCAGAAGGGGTGTAGCGGCGTAGAAGGAGCCGGGTGCATGACAAGCCAGCAATCTGTTTTGGACGAGATTGAGCGGTTGGATGCCGAACTGCAAGCGCATTTCCAACCGCAAATTGCGTTGCGCCCGCAGCTGAATCGGTCGTTGGTCAGCTTTCAGGCGAACAAGTCTCGTCCTATTTATCGCTGGTACAAGTACAAAGAGGCCTTTTCTGCTGCTTTGGTCGAACATTTGCTCTCCACATATGCGATCCACGAAGGCCCGTTGCTCGATCCCTTCGCCGGCAGCGGGACGGCGCTTTTTGCTGCCGCCGCTCATGGTCTGGATGCAGACGGCATCGAATTGTTGCCGATAGGACCGCAGATCATCCAGACAAAATTGTTGTTGGAGAACGCCTTTACGCCTGAAGATTTCGAGCGCTTGCGTGTTTGGGCCGTTGAAAAACCTTGGGAGCGTAGCGCTGACCGCGTCGCCCTGCCGGAATTGCGCATCACGCGCGGCGCCTACCCTGCGCCTGCGCAAGAGGCCATTGAGCGTTACCTGGGCGCGTTATCTGGCGAAGCTCCTCAGGTCCAGGCCGTGCTGCGTTTTGCGCTGCTATGCATTTTGGAAAGCGTGAGTTACACCCGCAAGGATGGGCAATATTTACGGTGGGATTACCGCTCTGGCAGGATGAGAGGCAAAAAGCGCTTTGATAAAGGCGAGATCTTGGATTTCGGCCCGGCGATCGCCGAAAAGATCGGCGAGATCGTTGCCGATGTCACCATGCCGCCAATGCAACTTGATCTTTTCGCCCAACCGACGCGCAATGGCGCGATTACATTACATTGCGGCTCCTGCCTGGAATTGTTGCCCACGTTACCGGGTGCTGCCTACAGCGGCATCATTACTTCCCCGCCCTATTGCAATCGCTATGATTACACCCGCACTTATGCGCTTGAACTTGCATTATTGGGGGTTGGAGAGCGGGGAATGCTGGAACTGCGTCAAACCTTGCTTAGCGCTACGGTCGAAAATCGCGCCAAAGATCTGCTGAGCATTCACGCCGGTTGGGGCGAAGCGCTCAGCGTTGCAGACGATCAAGCGTTGTTTCAGGCCATCTTACGTTATTTGGAAGGACTCAAGCAAACAGGGGAGCTCAACAACGCCGGGATTCCGCGCATGGTGCGGGGCTATTTTTACGAGATGGCTTGCGTCATTGCAGAATGTGCTCGGGTGTTGCGCTCTGGTGCGCCGCTGTTCATGGTCAACGACAACGTACGGTATGCCGGTGCGAGCATCTCCGTGGATTTGATCCTTTCCAGTTTTGCCGAAAGGTTAGGGTTTACCATAGAGAATATCCTTGTCCTGCCTGACGGTAAAGGGAACAGCAGCCAACAAATGGGCAAACATGGGCGCGAGCCTCTGCGGAAATGTGTGTATGTATGGAGAAAGCGATGAGTGCCTCCCCGCCTTATCTGGATCACCTCACCGGTAGTCACGATCTTGTCACTACTTATGAAGTCACCCGCGCCGGCTTTGTGGCTGCTGCTCTTGAAAAGAACAAATTGGCGGATCCGTTTGTTGTCGAAGCGCGCACTTTACGTGTAAAAGCAGCGCGGGCTCGCGCCCCACAAGATCTTTTGGCCATTGCTGACATACAGTCCGCATTGTTGACCGCCGCGGGCGTGTCGAATAAAGCGTTGGTGCATTTACGTCAGGAAGATTATGCTGAAATAATCAGTGAATTTATCCAAAACTTTTTGGAGCCAGCGGGCGATAAATTCGTTGAAGAATTGGTGTACAGATTCTTGCTGGTTCGTGGGGACACGCTTGGCGGTAAAATCAGGAATCTGGCAGGGACATGGGCGCAACGTCGCCTGATACGCTACATCATTGCAGATTTGAGCCTCGCGGGACGTCCCTATCATTGGCTACAGGGCGTCAGTGGCAAATGGCGAAGTCACATCGAAGCGCCTGTTGTAGACGACCTGCGTGGTTTCAGCTGGCAAGTTCGAGATCAGCATCGCGTGTTGCTCTTCAACCGCAAAATCCCTCTCATCAAGAACGAGGCAGAAGCCCTTCAAGGCAATCGGGGAAAAGTGTAGACCTGTGCTTGTTTGACAGTCGTGAGGAAGATTTTGCTGATCATTCCCTGGCCAGACAAATTTACGCCACGCCGGAGCTTTATCTGGCGCTTGGTGAACTGAAAGGCGGCATTGACCCGGCTGGTGCGGACGAGCATTGGAAGACTGGTTTTTCGGCCTTGCGTCGTATTCGTGGCTCTTTTAGCCGTATGAACTGCACACCGCATGTCTTTTTCATCGGCGGGGCCATAGAAGAGAGCATGGCAGATGAAATCTGGGGGCTATTGCAGAGTGGCGAACTCACCAATGCCGCGAATTTAAACGACGAAGCTCACATGGTTTCGCTTACCCGTTGGCTATGCAACCTGTAACGCAATAAAAGCCTTCATCGTTTTCTGATCGAGTGAACGGCTTGCCAGACAAAGGAGTTGACGATGACCCCATCCTATGACGTGATGATCCTCGGCGGAGGCCCCGGCGGCTACGTGGCCGCGATCCGCGCCGCGCAGCTGGGCTTGAAGGCCGCTGTGGTGGAGCGTGAGCATCTGGGCGGCGTGTGCCTGAATTGGGGCTGTATCCCCACCAAGGCGCTCTTGCGTAACGCCGAAATCGCTCGCCTGGTCACCGGCGGCGGCAAGGAATTCGGTTTCACGGCGGAGAATGTGACCCTGGACTACGCCGCCGCCGTCGAGCGCAGCCGCAAAATCTCCGCGCGCCTGGTCAAGGGCGTGGAACTCCTCATGCAGAGCCATGCCATTGACGTGCTGTGGGGCGTGGGCCGGCTCACCTCGCCTACTACCGTCGAGATCGCCGCGAAGGACGGCGTGCAGACGCTCGAAGCGCCGCACATTATCCTGGCTACCGGCTCGCGGGCGCGGCTTATCCCCGGCGTAGAGGCCGACGGCGAGACGATTCTCACTGCCCGCCACGCGCTGGAGCGCCGTGAGCTGCCCGCCTCCGCCGTCATCATCGGCGCGGGGCCGATTGGATTAGAATTCGCCACGATCTGGGCCGCTTACGGCGCGCAGGTGACGGTGGTGGAAATGCTCGAGCACCTCCTGCCGGCGGAAGACGAGGACGCCGCCAGGGAGCTGGCCCGGTCGCTTAAGCGGCAGAAAATCAAGACATTGGAATCCACCCGCGTCGAAAGCCTTACCAGGACCGCAGCAGGAGTCGCCGTCCGCGTGATCGGGCCGAAGGGCGAGGCGACGCTCGAAGCCGAGGTCGCGCTGGTCGCCATCGGCGTGCGGCCCAACAGCGAGGACCTGGGCCTCGAAGCGGCAGGTGTCGCCACAGACCACGGGTGGGTCAAGGTGGATGCTTACATGCAGACGACTGTCCCCGGCGTTTACGCCATCGGCGATTTGAACGGCCTGCTGCCGCTGGCGCACGTCGCCTCGGCGCAGGGGATTCTGGCCGTGGAGCATCTTGCCGGGCAGGAGGTCAGGCCCTTCGACGTGAACGCCATGCCGCGCGGAACCTACACCTCGCCGCAGGTGGCTTCTTTTGGCCTGAGCGAGGCCAAAGCCCGCGCGCAGGGGCTGGCGGTGAAGGTGGGGCAGTTCCCCTTCCTGCCTAACGGCAAAGCGCTGGGCCTGGGCGAGAACGCTGGTTTCGTCAAGATTGTCGCAGAGGAGACGAGTCACGCAATTGTGGGCGCGGTCATCGTTGGCCCGGAGGCTACGGAGTTGTTGCCGGAGCTCGTGTTGGCGCACACCGCCGGGCTCACGCCGCACGACATCGCGACCACCGTTCACGCGCATCCCACCCTCAACGAGGCCGTGATGGAAGCCGCGCACGGCGTGTTTGGCAAGGCGATACATATCGGGTAAGAGGTCAGGGGTAAGCGGTGATGGGGAATGAGTTACCCATCACCCATCACCCATTACCCATTACCCTTAACTGCTGATGAGCAAACACACCACCGCCATTTTCCGCGACGCGCGGCCTGAACCGCCGTTCTGGGCCGTGCGCTTTGAGGGGCCTAATCCGCCGCGACCGGGCTGTTTTGTGCTCGCGGATTTGGGTGGGCCGTTGCGCGAGGTGTTCTTTCCGGCGGCGGCGACGGCGACAGGCTTTGAAGTGTTCGTGCCCCCGGGACACGCGGTGCAGCGCTTGTTGCCGGGCGCAGAAGTGGATCTGCTTGGCCCCTTCGGGCGCGGCTTTCAGCTCGGCCAGGGGGAACGCTTGCTGCTGGTGGCTGAGGCGCACACCCTCCCTCCCCTGCTGCCGTTGCTCGAAGCGGCGCCGATGGTGACGTTGGTGCTTGCGGCACCTACGCGGGCCTTGATGCCGGCGGCGCAGCGTTTCCCCCCAGCGGTCGAGCTGCTCCTCATCACACAAGACGGCTCGGCCGGCTATGCGGGGACGCTCGCCGCCTGCCATCATGCGGACTCGCCCGTGCTGGAGGCGGTGCAGTGGGCAGACTGCGTTTGCGCTTCGTGCGAGCCTTCTTTCTATCCCGTCCTCGCGCGGATCGTGCGGCAGCAACGGCTGAATCCCGCACCGAACTTTGCGCAGGCGCTGGTCCAGACGCCCATGCCCTGCGGCGTAGGCGCGTGCGAAGTCTGCCGCGTCTCGACCGCTCATGGGGAGAAGCGCGCCTGCACCGACGGCCCCGTCTTCGATGTGTTGGATTTTTGATGCTGGAAGCTGGATACTGGAAGCTGGTTGCTGGAAGCTGGATGCTGGAAGCTGGGAACTGGATGTCCCCATTACCCATTACTCATTACTCATCACCCATTTCCTGTTACTCATCACCCGCTTTCTCGCTTTTTCGCCTTTTCGCTTTCTCGTATGATCGAACTCGCGCCTGACCACAAATTTGGACTGTCCATTGCCACGCCTGTGCTGCCGTCGGCGGGTACTTTCGGCTATGGCGAGGCGTACCGCGACCTGGTGGATTACCGCGATTTGGGCGCGCTCGTGACCAACCCGGTGAGCCTGCGTCCGCGCGGCGCTGCCAACCCGCCGCGCCTTGCCGTCCGCAGCGAGACGCTTCTCATCCATACCGGACATCCCAATCCGGGCCTGAGCGCCATCCTGCGCCAGTACCGCGAGCTCTGGGAACGGCTTGGACTGCCGGTGATCCTTCATGTGTTAGCTTCAAGCCCGGCCGAAATGGCCGCCGTCGCCGACAAGCTCGCGGGTGAACCCACCCTCCACGGCATCGAGCTGGGACTTGACGAGCACACTTCCGTCGAAAAGGCGCTGGCGCTGCTCAGAGCGCTGCGCCTGAACAGTGACCTGCCGGTCATTGTGCGCCTCCCCTTTAGCGAGGTGGCGACCCTGGCGGGTCCCCTGACTGAGGCGGGCGTTGATGCGCTGACCCTCACCGCGCCGCCGCGCGGTTTGTTGCCGCTGCTCGAGGACGCCGACGAGGGGCCCCCCGCCTTCATGCGCGGGCGGCTCTATGGGCCGGCGCTCCTGCCCCTGCTGTTGCACGAGCTCTCGCATTGGACGCCGCGATTGCCGGTCCCGGTGATCGCTTGCGGCGGGATTGGTTCCCTCGAAGACGCCCGCGCCTGCCTGGCTCTCGGCGCGGTCGCCGTCCAGCTCGACGCCAGCATCTGGCGGCAGCCGGAGTTGCTCCATCACATTGCCAGGGAGCTTGCCCATGACTCAGGAAATGTCCCCCATTGAGACCTCTCGTACCCGTCCGCTGCCGGAAGGGACTCCTCCGCGCCAGCGCCGCTCCCCTGGCCAGGGAGTGTTGTGGGCGTTGCTGTTGCTCTCGTTGGCGCTCAACGGCGTGGCGCTGTACTGGATCGGCGCGATGCAACGCGAGCTGCAGGCGGCGCAGGGACAATTCCATGAGATAGTGGGCAGCGCCCGGGCCGATTTGCAGGCGTGGAGCGGACAGCCGCTCGCCCTGCAAATCGCCATTGACCAGACAATCCCCATTTCCGACACGGTGAGCATCTCGGACACCTTCACCGTGCCCATAGACACAGTTTTCCCCTTTTCCACGCAAGTGCGCACTTCGTTCAACATTCCCCTGCTCGGCAGGCAGGAGCTTTCCATTCCGGTAGCGGGTTCCGTGCCGGTAAAAGCCACGTTTGAAGTCCCCCTTCAAGCGGAATTCCCGATTTCGATGACCTATCGTCTGGCCTTGGATTTGCCCGTGGAGGTGACTTTGCCCCCCGAAGTGCTGCAACCTGTTGACCAAATGCTGCAGCAGCTGGAAGTCGGTTTGAGGTGAACATCATCAATAGGGAAAGTGACACTCCCCACTAGGGGGGGCCTTGCCGCAAGGCTATAATGACGGCATGTCTCGCAGGAGCACTCTGAGGGTGATTGCTGACGCACATTTCCAGGAGGAGAGAAGCCGGTGACCGGCGTCGCACAAAGCCCGATTGAACATCCCTCGATGCCCCCAGCGGGCGCGGCAACCCCAGATCAACATCAGGAAGCCGTGATGCGAGGGATGTTTTCGCGTATCGCGGCGCGCTACGACACGATCAACCACATCATCTCGCTGGGACAGGATCAGCGCTTGCGCCGTGAAGCGCTGCGGCGTGCGCCATTGCCTGCCGCGGGCCGGCTGCTCGACGTGGCGAGTGGCACGGGCGATGTGGCGTTGCAGGCGCGGCGAAAGTATCCGGGACTGCATGTCGTCGGCGTTGACCTCACCTGGGCGATGCTGCGCGGCGCCCAAATCAAATCCGCCGCCGTGAGACCGCCTTTGGTGTGGACTGTGGGGGATGGCCTGGCGCTGCCCTTCCCTGATGCCGCCTTCGACGCCGTCATCTCGGCGTTTATGATGCGCAACGTGCCCGATGTGCGACGCGCTTTCGCGGAACAGGCGCGCGTGGTGCGTCCGGGGGGGCGCGTGATCTGCCTGGAGATGAGCTGGCCGCGTCGGTTCCCCATGTCGGCGCTGTTTAACCTGTACTTCAACGGTTGGGTGCCTTTCATCGGACGGCTGATTTCGGGAGATGCCGGGGCGTATACCTATCTCCCGCGCTCCGTCAAGCGTTTTTTACGCCCGGAGGGTGTGGCGCAGCAAATGGAGGCGGCCGGCCTGCGATGCATTACCTGGGACACGCACATGCTCGGCACGGCGGTGATCGTCGTCGGCGAGAGGCCGGCGTCGTAGTAAAAAGTGACGTGTGAATGAAAATGTGAGTTGTGAGCCGCAACCCGTGGGCCGAGACTGCAACGGCTCTCTACTCACGGCTCACTGATCTCTATTTGCTGAGGAGGAAATATGGATCCAACGACTGATCCTCGAGTGGCGGCATTACACGACAGAGAGGCGCGCGCCCAGGAGGGCGGCGGCGCCGATCGTATCGCCAGCCAGCACGCCAAGGGCAAACAAACCGCCCGTGAGCGCATTGAGATGCTGCTCGATCCCGGCACATTCCATGAATTGCAGGCTTTCGTGGTCAGCCCTACCGATGGCGAGAGCGCTATCCCAGGCGATGGGGTGGTCACCGGCTACGGTGAGATTGACGGACGCATGGTCTACGTTTACGCGCAGGACTTTACCGTTTATGGCGGCTCGGTCTCGCTCACGCACGCGCGCAAAATCGTCCGCGTGCAGGAACTCGCCATGAACAGCGGTTGTCCCATCATCGGCCTGCTGGACTCCGGCGGCGCCCGCATTCAAGAGGGCGTCAGCGCGCTCCAGGGCTACGGCGAGATCTTCCGCCGCAATGCCCTGGCCTCTGGCGTGACCCCGCAGATTTCCGTGATGCTCGGCCCTTGCGCGGGCGGCGCTTCCTACAGCCCCGCGCTGACCGATTTCATCATCATGACCAACAAGACCTCGGTGATGTTCATTACCGGCCCGGATGTGGTCAAGAGCGTCACCGGCGAGGTGATTGATCAGCAGAGCCTCGGCGGCGCGATGGCGCACTTCACCAAGAGCGGCGTCGCCAGTTTTGTGGCTGAAAGTGAGGAGGCCTCGCTGGCGTTGGTGCGCCGCTTGCTGAGCTATCTCCCTTCCAACAACGTCGAGGATCCACCCTACATTTCTCCCGCCGATCGCCCTGACCGTACAGATCCGGGCTTGAATACGCTGGTGCCCGAGGATCCCAACACGCCTTATGACATGCGCGAGGTCATCGAGCGCGTCTTCGATCAGGGCTCCTTCATGGAAGTGCAGGCGGGGTGGGCGCAGAACGCCATCGTTGGCTTTGCCCGGCTCGATGGACAGCCGGTGGGGGTAGTGGCGCAGCAGCCGATGTACATGGCGGGCGTGATTGACATTGATGCCTCGGACAAGATCTGCCGCTTTGTCAGCTTCTGTGATGCGTTCAATCTGCCCGTGTTGACCTTTGTGGACTCGCCCGGCTTTCTGCCCGGCACGCATCAGGAACACGGCGGCATCATTCGGCACGGCGCCAAGATCATTTATGCTTACGTGGAGGCGACCGTCCCCAAGATCTCCGTGGTCACCCGCAAAGCCTATGGCGGCGCCTACGTCGTGATGAGCAGCAAGGGCATCGGCGCGGACCTGCACTTCGCCTGGCCCTCTGCGGAGATCGCCGTGATGGGCGCGGAGGGCGCGGTGAATATCCTCAACCGCCGCGAGATCTCCGAGGCAGCGGACCCGGAGGCCCGGCGCGCTGAACTGATTGCCGAATACCGCGAGAAATTCGCCAATCCCTACCGCGCGGCGGAAGAGGGGATCGTGGATACGGTCATCGAACCGGCGCAGACGCGCCCCCTCCTCATTGCGGCGCTGCGGGCCTTGCGCGAACCGGCGCGGCAATTGCCGGTGAAGAAGCATGGCGTTATGCCGATGTGAAGGAGTGTGGCCTGTGGATGTTGAACTGCTCAAACAGGCGCTGTGGCTCACCCTCATCGGGATGGGGATGACGTTTGCGGCCATCGGAGCGCTGGTGTTGGGGATGTATGCTTTGGGCAGCATCAAGCCCCGAAAAGCGGCAGGGGAAGCCATGGCCGAAGAAGCGGAGGAAGCGCCGGCGGTAGCTGCGGAAGCCGCGCTCTCGACCGCTGAGGCGCGCTATCAGGCAGCGGCGGCCGCGGTCGCCGTGGCCCGAGCGCAGGCGCGGCCAGAAGTCCGGCGTTCGGCCGGCGCCCCCGTGGATCAGTGGCGCGCCTGCGTCCGCCATCAACAGCTGCTCCGACGGAATCAGGCGGCCCGGCGCTGAAGGTGCACCGGGCGCAGCCGTCTGCTGAAGCAGGTCGAAAAGTCAGCCAGGTGCTTGGGCGAGTTTTAAGGAGAAAAATATGCCAGTCTATCGTGTGACTGTTGCTGGAAAAGAGTATCGCGTCGAAGTGCCCAACCCCCGTGAGCAGCCGGTGCGGGCGGTGGTGGACGGCGAGGTCGTCGAGGTGTGGATGGAGGAGAGCACCCCGGTCGCCAGTGCGACCCCGGCGCCAGCTCCGCCCGTTGTCGTCGCGACGCCGACGGCGGTCGTCTCGCAGGCCGGCGATGTGACGGCCCCCCTGCCGGGCGTGGTGACCGTGATTTCTGTCAAGGTCGGGGACCGCGTCAAGCCGGGACAGGAGCTCTGCATCCTCGAAGCGATGAAAATGAACAACCCGATTCGTGCAACTGCCGGCGGCGTGGTGAAGGCCGTCTACGTCACGGTCGGTCAGCAGGTTCAGCACGGCACGCCCCTTTTCCACATCGCGGATTGAGCTCATGGAGAGCAACGGTTCGGTCAATGCGGCCGCGATCACCCAACTCACCTCCCAGATCAACGCCTTGCGCAGCGACCTGGAGTGGACGCTGGCGCACTTCATCTTTGTGGCGGCGGCGACGGCCCTTTCGGAGGACTGCGATATCGTCTGCTCCCCCGCCATGTCCGTCGCCAGCTATCATGGCTCGCGTTTCCCCGAACTGGCATTCCTGGGCGAATCGCCGGAGCTGTTGCGAACTTACACGACCTTTCTGGTGGATCCGGGGAGCGAGGTGCATCTGTTGGTCGCCGCTGAGCAGCGCGCCATCGCGGAGCAGGCCTTTGCGGTGATCGAGATCCGCCCTTCCTGGCAGCTGGTCTTTCGCGGCGACGTGCGGCAGTTGGATGCCGGCGCGGCGACGGCGCTCAAGCCCCGGCATCTGGCGGCGATGCAGGCCCTGGCGCAGAAGGCCGAAATCTCCACCATGGGCGAGGAGCTCTTCGAGCGTGGGCCGGCGATGGGCATTTGGGAAGGGCGCACCCTCATCGCCATGGGCGCTACCCGCACGCGCCTGCCTGAAGTCGCTGAGATCGGCAAAATTGCGGTGCACCCCGAGTATCGGCAGCGTGGCTACCTGGAGAATGTCGTCGCCGCGCTGCTGCAAGTGCTGCTCGCGGAAGAAGAGCAGCTGACGGTGTTCACGATGGTGCAGCAGGGGCACACCGAGGCGTTGCACCACTACGAGGCGTTGGGTTTTGAACGGGCGCGCCCCATGTATCTGATGCGGTGTCTGGTGGCCGAAGAGCCCGCGTCGCTGGTGAAGTAGCCGACGCCGCCTTCACTCAGTCACTCAATCACGACAAGGAGCAAAAGTAGTGAATATCCCGATCAATGAACTCCTGGCAGGCCTGTTGGACTTGGGGCACAATCCAGGCAACCTGGTGATGATCCTTGTCGGCGGAGTGTTGTTGTATTTCGCTATCGTCAAGGAATATGAGCCGTCCTTGCTGCTTCCCATCGGCGTGGGGATTATCATCGCCAATCTGCCGCTTTCGGCGATGATTGACCCGGAAGAGAATGGGATGCTCTACCTCCTCTACAACGCGGGGGTCCGCACGGAGCTGTTTCCCTTGCTCATCTTTGTGGGGGTGGGCGCGATGATGGATTTCCGGCCCCTTCTTGCCCAACCGGTGTTTGCGCTCATGGGCGCGGCGGGGCAGTTCGGCATTTTCGGCACGCTGATTCTGGCAATTGCGTTGGGCTTCAAATTGCCGGAAGCCGCCAGCATCGGCATCATCGGCGCGATTGACGGTCCCACAAGCATTTACGTCGCCAACAAACTGCTCGTGGAATATCCTGCCGCTCGCGGGCTGCCGCCTAACCCCGGCATGGCTGGCATCATTGCCGTGGTGGCCTATTCTTACATGAGCCTGGTGCCCATCATTCAGCCGCCCATCATGCGCGCGCTCACCACGCGGGAGGAACGTCGCACGCACATGGAGTACGCGCCGCGCCCCGTCTCCAAACTTGCGTTGATCCTGTTCCCCCTCATCGTCACCGTGGCCGTGGGGATTCTGGTCCCGCAAGCCGCGCCGCTCATTGCCTCGCTCATGCTGGGGAATCTGATGAAGGAAGCGGGGGTGGTAGATCGCCTGAGCAAGGCGTCGCAGAACGAGATCATCAATATCGCCACGCTGTTTCTGGGGCTGGCGGTGGGCAGCACGATGACCGCGAAGAGTTTCCTCAACGCGGACACGCTCAAGATCCTGGGACTGGGCCTGGTCGCTTTTGGGCTGGACACGGCCGCCGGGGTGTTGTTCGGCAAATTCCTGTACCGCGTCTCCGGGAAGAAAATCAACCCGCTGGTCGGCGCGGCGGGTATCAGCGCCTTCCCGATGGCCGGGCGGCTGGTGCAGAAGCTGGCGAACGATGAGGATTACTCCAACTTCGTGTTGATGCACGCCATGGGCGCCAACACTGCCGGGCAACTGGGGTCCGTCATTGCGGGCGGCGTGCTCCTCACGCTGGTGTTGCCGATGGTGGGGCTGTAAACGAGCTGAGGCGCAGGGGAGCGGCGGAGATAGGGAGAGTCCACTTCACCCTCCATCCCTCATTACCCATCGCTCCTGACTCTTGCCCCCTACGCTCACTCGCCTTTTCGCTTTATCGCTTATTCGCTTTATCGCTCACTCGCATTGGAAAGGAGAGCTTGCATGGCTAAAGGGTTGGTTGTGATGGATACGGATCGGTGCAAGGGCTGCGGTCTTTGCACTCACGTCTGTCCCGTGAAGATTTTAGCCCTTTCGTCGGACATCTTCAACGTGCAAGGGTATCATCCCATCACGGTGACAGACATGGAAAAGTGCACCGGCTGCGGTTCGTGCGCCATGATTTGCCCCGATGTTGTCTTTACCGTCTACCGCGAGCGCCGCGTCCGCGCGGCAGCCGCCAGGGAATAGGAGGGAGCCATGGCTAAAGAACTGCTCAAAGGCAACGAAGCTTTTGCCGAGGCTGCAATCCGCTATGGGCTGGAGGCCTACTTCGGTTACCCCATCACCCCGCAGAGCGAGGCGCTGGAGCATCTGGCGCGCCGCATGGTGGAGGAGAACCGCGTCTTCATCCAGGCGGAAAGCGAGCTTGGCGCGATCAACATGGTCTATGGCGCCGCCTGCTGCGGCGTTCGGACGATGGCGTCTACTTCCGGGCCGGGCTTCAGCCTCATGGAAGAGGGACTCTCGTACATCGCCGGTTCCGAAGTGCCGGCAGTCGTCGTCAATATGCAGCGCGGCGGTCCGGGCCTGGGCAACATTCAGCCCTCGCAGAGCGACTATTTTCTCATGACCAAGAGCGCAGGGCATGGCGACTTTCATCCCCTCGTGCTGGCGCCGGCCAGCGTGCAGGAGCTCATTGATATGATGGGGCTGGCCTTCGACCTGGCGGAGAAATACCGCACGCTCGTCCTCGTCGCCGGCGATGGCAGTCTGGGGCAGATGATGGAATCTGCCGAACTGCCGCCGATGCAGCCCTTCCCGCGCCCCCGCCCCGACTGGGCCGTGTCTGGCGCCAAAGGTCGCAAGCCGCACATCATCACCTCACTCGACCTTTCGCCCGAAGGGTTGGAGCGCATCAACCTGCGTTTGCAGGCCAAACTGGCGGAGATCCAGCAGCACGAGATCCGCTGGAAGGAGTATGAGACGGCCGATGCGGAGATCCTGTTGGTGGCCTATGGCACTACGGGGCGCATTTGCCTCTCGGCAATGCGCGAAGCGCGCAAGCAAGGGCTCAAGGTGGGGCTCTTCCGCCCCCAGACGTTGTGGCCCTTCCCGGCGGCGCGGTTGCATGAGCTGGCCGGGCAGACGCGCGCGATGCTGGTGGCGGAGATGAACGCCGGGCAGATGGTGGAGGATGTGCGCCTGGCGGTCGCCGGTCAGACACCCGTCCATTTCTATGGGCGATTGGGCGGCATCGTTCCGCTGAGCGATGAAATCCTGGCAGAGGTGAAGAAACTATGAGCGCCATTCCGGAGACGATGGAACGGATTTACCAGTATCCCGACTCGCTGACCAGGGCAAACACGCATTACTGCCCCGGCTGCACCCACGGCGTGATCCACCGCCTGGTGGCTGAGGTGTTGGACGAGTTGGGCGTGCGCGAGCAGACGATTGGCGTCGCGCCGGTCGGCTGCGCGGTGCTGGCCTATAACTATTTCAACATGGACTTTGTGGAGGCGCCGCACGGGCGCGCCCCGGCCATGGCGACGGGCATCAAACGCACCAACCCCGATAAGGTCGTCTTCACCTATCAGGGCGACGGAGATCTGGCCGCCATCGGCACCAACGAGATCCTCCACGCGGCGCATCGCGGCGAGCACATCACCACCATTTTCGTCAACAATGCCATCTACGGCATGACGGGCGGACAGATGGCGCCGACGACGCTGCCGGGACAGAAGACGACGTCCAGCCCGTTCGGGCGCGACCCCAAAATCGCGGGCATGCCGGTGCACATCAGCGAGATCATGGCGGTGATCCCCGGCGTCGTCTACGCCACGCGCCAGGCGACGTTGGACCTGGCCGGGATCAACAAGACCAGGAAGGCCATCAAGCGGGCTTTCCTGGCGCAACTGCAAGGGCTGGGCTTCAGCATCGTCGAGGTCCTTTCCACCTGTCCCACCAACTGGAACATGGATCCCTGGGCGGCGATGCAGTGGGCGAAAGAAAACATGATTCCCCAATTCCCGTTGGGGGACACGCGCGTGAGCGATGAAGTCGCCGCGCTGAAGGTATAGGAGGGCGCGATGCGTCACGAAGACATTATCATCTCGGGATTTGGCGGACAGGGAGCGCTCTTCGCGGGGCAGTTGCTGGCGTATGCGGGCCTCGCTGAGGGGCTGCAGGTGACCTGGATTCCCTCTTACGGCCCGGAGATGCGCGGCGGCACGGCCAACTGCACGGTGATCCTGTCGGAGGAGGAGATCGGCGCGCCCATCATTCGGCATCCCACCGCGGCGATTGCCCTCAATCTCCCCTCGATGGACAAGTACGAGCCGCTGGTCAAGCCGGGGGGCGTGCTGGTGGTGAATGCCTCCCTGGTGCCGCGCGCGAGCGTGCGCACGGACCTCCGCGTGGTGGCGTTGCCGGCGAGCGACATCGCCACGGAGCTGGGCAACGTCCGCATGGCGAACCTGGTGGCCCTCGGCGCGTTGCTCAAGGCCACGGGGATCGTCAGCGCGGAGTCGGTGCTCGCGCAGCTGGAGGCGCATCTCTCGGAGCGGCAGCGGCAATGGCTGGAGCCGAACAAAGCGGCGTTGCTCAAGGGGGTGGAGTTCACTCCGTGACTTGACGCGCGGGCACATGGCGGGTCAGGAACCCGGCAGTCTGTGGGGCTGCCGGGTTTTTGTTGGCCGTTATGGGGAAGAGGGCCGCCGGGTCATTTTCGGCGCGGCTCGAGCTCAGGCTGTCGACGCCTTTTCATTGTTGTTGTTGACAGGTCCCCGTTGGCGCGGCAGGCGCAGCACCAGGGGGCTGCACAGGGCCATCACGATCCCGCCGATGATGAAGGGGGTCTGCAGCGAAAACGCCTCCGCGAGCAGCCCGCCGGCGAAGGCGCCGATGGCGTTTGCCAGCGAGACGGCGGTCGAATCCAGCCCGAAGGCCGTGCCGGCGCGCCCGGGAGGGGCGAGTTTGCCGATATACGTGCTGAGCGTGGCCAGCGTGCCGCCAATGGCGACTCCCATAAAGACCTGCCAGAGCAGCAACAGCCAGTAATTCGGGGCAATGCCCTGGAGCACCAGAGCGACGCCGCCCAGCAAGCTGCAGAGCAACAGGATCATTCGTCCGCCGTAGCGATCTGCCATGCGTCCCAGCACTGGCGCGGCGATGGCGCTGCTGACGCCGGACAGGGTGGCCAGGAGGCCGGAGAAGGTTCCCAGCTGCGTTGAATCCGGCAGGAGTTCCTGCACCAGCAATGGGGTAAACGGCGCGGACAGCTGCACGCCCAGGCGCAGGGCGAAACGCAGGAAAAGGACCAATGCCAACACGGCGCTGGCGAAAATCAGACCGAAGTCCCGCCGCATTTGTCCCAACAGCCGGAATTCTCCCAGGTCTTGCGGCCGGGTGAAGTCCTCTTTCACTACCGATAAAATGACCAATCCGGCGACGAGCAGGAAAGCGGAGGTAATCCAGAACACCGTGCGATAGCCGAACGCATCGGCGACCATGCCGCCGGCGGAAGGGCCCAGTGACTGCCCTAAGAAGATGGCGACCTGCAATTTGCCCAGCGTCTCGCCTAACCGATGCTGTGGCGTGGTGCTCGCGACGAGCGTTGTGGCCGCGGCGACGGTGCCGGTGAGTGCTCCTTGCAGCAACCGCAGGGCTGCCAGCTGTTCTACCCTGGTCACGAAGCCCATCAGGATGATGATGACGGCGCCACCGAACATGGCCCGTTCCACCATCATCTTGCGCCCAAAACGGTCGCTGAGGCTGCCCCAAACAGGCCCGAAGAACGCCATGGCGAACGCCGGCGCGGAGCTGACAATCCCGGTCCATCGCGCGACGGCTTCCCCGCTGGCGCCCAGCGATTGCACGTAGTACGGCAGAATCGGCTGGAAAGAGCCAAAGCCCATGAGGGCTAACAATTCCGCAATCCACACTCCCCAGAGATTGCGCTGCCAGTTACGTGTCATATAGGCTCCTTCGCAAATAGAGATCAGCGAGTCAGCAGTCAGCGAATCAGCGAAAAAGCGAAAAAATCACTTGTGTGACAAAGGTACCGCCACTGACTGAAAAACGCAAAATTTCCTGGTGATTGCTGAAGATTGAGAATCAACTTTTGCCCCCTATCCCCTGGCCCCTTCTTCCCGCGCTGCGCAGGGGGAAGGGGAAACTTTTTTTGTGGGGTTTTGCAGGCGGGCGCAGCCCGCCTGCAAAACCCCTATTTTTTTCTCCCTTCGCCGACGGCGTACGCGCCGTCGGCGAGGGGCTGGGGGAGGGGCAAAAGCTACAGCTCACAAAGGTTCATCCATCGCCGTCGAGCTACCTGACGCCAGGCTGAACAGTTACCGCGCATTTTCATTCCTGGATGGTGTGCGCCAGCACAGGGCGTCTTCTCTGAAAATAAGCACGTGTCCACCTTCACGCCTTCTCACGTTCACTTCCAGTAGGGGGCGTCCCACGTATCCAGCAGCTGCGTCGTGGCGCTGAGCAGACGCCAGCCGGCATCGGTGTGGACGGTCTCCCAGGTGACTTCCCACAGCCGGCCTATGACGAGCCCCTCTTCATTGTCCCAGGCTGTGACCATGGCGTTGACTCGCGCCTGCTCCTCGTCGCTCGCGGTGGCGACGCGCTGCACCCCGCTCACGTCCACGCGGAGGGTGCGCGCGAAGCCCAGCGCCCAGTTCTCGTAAGGCTGCGCCGCGCGGGCCGAATCCGCCAGCAGCGCGTACGCGCCGGGCAGATCGCGGTCGTTCAACGCCAGGTAGAAGGAGATCACGGCGTAATCCGCCCGGTGGGTAGGATAGTCGTGAGGGCGTTCCAGGAAGTACCAGTCCCAGCGGTCCCACGTCCAGCCGTAGGTCTGCCCGTCCCAGGTGAAGATGACCCGCCATGCCAGCTGCGGCGCGCCCGTGTCGCGGTGCCCTTCGACGATTTCCCCGGCGAGATCGCCGTCGCGGTCCTCGAAGGAGACGCCGGCGTCCCCCTGGAACGCCCCGACGAGCCGAAAATTGCTGGCGCCTTCGTCCCAAGCATAGAGGTGCAGCAAGGTGAGATTGCGCTCGGCGTGGCCGAAGATGGCGATCTCCGTCTTGCCATCGGCGTTCACGTCGCGGATTTCGATCTCACAGGTGGGATATTGTCCCAGCCCGTAGTAGGGTTTCCCCGGATCGGGTTTGGCATCCAGGAGCGTGTGGATGTGCTCATCTCGCAGCACGAAGGCGCTCAGGCGCCCGGCTTCCGGCTGATGGAGGAGCGCCAGCCATTCGGGAAGCCCGTCGTTGGTGAGATCCTCGTAGCGGAAGCAGAGCAGGGTGGCGTCGCCGACGGCGGCGTGGACCTGCGCCGCGCCGGCGTTGGCGAGCTCCGGCAATGCCCCCGGGTCGGGCGGGGGGATGGGAGTTGGCGTCGGCGTTGCGGTTGGCGTCGGCGTAGGGAGGGGGGTCGGCGTGGCGGTCGGCGGCGCGAGGGTGGCGGTCGGAGAGGGGGACGGCAGCGCTGCCGAAGGCGTCAGCAGCGTACACCCTGTCAACAGCAGGGCGAGCAGCGCTCCCAGGGGATGCCGGCGAGTTCCGCTCATGCGATTTCGGTGTGCAGGCTTTGCCCGATCAGCCAGCGTTCCCAACGTTCCATGGCCTCCGTCAACCGCGCCTCTTCCTGGACCAGGGTGATCCGCGCAAACCCCTCGCCGTGCGCCCCGAAAGCGGCCCCTGGGGTGAGCGAGACGCCCGTCGCTTCAAGCAAGGCAGAGGCGAAGGCGGCGCTCGAAGCAAAGGGCGCGGGGACTTCCAGCCAGACGTAAAAGGTGGCGGCGCTGGGTGTGAACCAGATGTTCATGCGTTCCAGCGCACGGGTCACGATCTCCCGACGGCGGCGATAGGTCGCCTTGAGACCGTCGTACCAGGTCGTCGGCAGGTGCAGCGCTGTCACCGCGGCTTCCTGGATGGGAAGGAAGATGCCGGTATCGGCATTGGTCTTGACCCGCGCCAGGGCGGCGATGGCGGCGGCGTTGCCCACTGCCATGCCGATGCGCCATCCCGCCATGTTGAAGGTTTTCGACAGCGAGTTGAATTCCACCGCTACTTCTTTCGCGCCCGGAATCTGCAAAACGCTTGGCGGCGTGACGCCATCCCAGGCGATCTCGCTGTAGGCGTGATCGTACACCAGCAGCAGCTGCTGCCGCCGGGCGAACGCCACGGCGCGCTCCAGGAAGGCCAGGTCTGCCACAGCGGCGGTGGGGTTGTGAGGATAGTTCAGCCACAGCACTCGCGCCCGCGCCAACACGGCGGCGGGAATCGCGTCGAGATCGGGCAGAAAGCCATGCTCGCGCTGCAGCGGCAGAGGATAGACTTCCCCCCCAACGAGTCGCGTCGCGGCGCTGTAAGTGGGATAGCCGGGATCGGGCGTCAGCGCCACCGCGCCGGGATCTATGAAGGCCGTGGGAACGTGATAGAGACCCTCTTTGGAGCCGATGAGGGCGAGTGTCTCGGTGCGCGGGTCGAGTTCGACGCCGAAGCGGCGCGCGTAGAATTCGGCGACGGCCTGACGGTAGGCGGGCAGGCCGTAGTAATCGGCGTAGCCATGGGTAGTGGGGCGGCGGGCCGCCGCTTCCAGGGCCGCGATCACCTCCGGCGACGGCGGGAGATCCGGGCTGCCGATGTCGAGCCGGATGACATCTTGACCCTCGCGGCGCAAGGTTTCGACGCGCGCGGCGAGCTCCGCAAAAACATACGCCGGCAGCTGTTGGAGTCGTTGTGCAAGTTGCATAGATCCTCTGGTGGGGTGCGCAGCATTTTCAAACAGTCATTACGCACACGCCGCTACATGGTATGCATGTTACCATGATTCGCTTAAACTTCCACCGTGGTGGGAGGAATTGCGTTTATGAGGGGATGAGTATAATGGGAGTTGCCACCCGTGACTGGATCATCGTTGTGCGTTCAGCTCACCAGGGTGTGCCGCTGTTGTGGCCCGCGCTGTTCTTACTGCCTGCTCACTGCCTTTTGTTGAGGATGGCTGTAGAGGGAAAAGTCATCCCTGCTCGCCTTGTGGGAGACGCCGTTGCGACGCTATCACATTCTGCTGGTGGGACGAAACCGGGCTCTGGAATCTCAGACGCTGCCGGCGTTACGGCAGCAATACGAAGTTTCCGTGGCGCACGGACGTCGGGAAGCGCTGGACATTTGTAGCGCCCAAGAGACGCACCTGGCCTTGATTGACGTGTCCACGATTCGCTTTGACCTGGAACGTTTCTGCGCCGATCTCAAATCCCAGAACCCGACGATCTTGCTGTTCTTCTTCCTTGGCAAAGGGATGCGCCTGGATCAGCTGCCGCGCGCCAACGGCTATCTTCGACAGACCTTCACGTTGCGGCAATTGTTGAGGCGGCTCGCGCGCCTGTTGCCCGAGCGCAGCGGCGAGGTGATTTCCTGGCAAGGACTGCAGCTCAATGTTGACGCGCACACCCTCGGCTGGGGGACGGAGGAAGTGTTGGTGACGCCGAAGCAGGGCGCGTTGATCCAGGCTCTTTTGGAAGCGCGGGGGCAGATGCTGTCGCGGTCGTTGCTGATGCAGAAAGTGTGGGGCACGAGCTACCTGGGGGACACGCGCACGCTGGATGTGCACATCCACTGGCTGCGTTCCGCGTTGGCGACCCTCGACGCGCCGTTTCAGGTGCGCACCCATCGCGGCGTGGGCTATTCGCTGGTGTCCTTACAGCCGCCGGAGTGAGTCCCGACAAGGGGACCTGTCGTTTGAAAACGGTCGCGCCGACGGTTTGCGGCTTCAAGTCTTTGTGGTACAATTGTACGTTGGACTGAGCCCATTACACACGCGGCTGGACTTCGCGGGGCGTGCCTGGCGGCGCCAGGTTCCCGCGGGGGATGAAGGTCGCGGAGGCTAAAAACAATTTAATTGAGGAGGATGTTGTCAATGGCAGTCATTTCGATGAAGCAGCTGCTCGAAACGGGCGTGCACTTCGGGCATCGCAGCCGGCGTTGGAACCCCCGCATGGCGCGTTACATCTACACCGAACGTAATGGGGTGCATATCATTGACCTGCAACAAACGGTCAAAGCGCTGAACCGCGCTTATGAATTCGTCCGCGACACCGTCGCTGAGGGCAATCAGGTGCTCTTTGTCGGCACGAAGCGGCAGGCGCAGGAAACCATCGCCCAGGAAGCGGAGCGCTGCAACATGCCATATGTCAATCAGCGCTGGCTGGGTGGCACTCTGACGAACTGGCGCACCATCCGCTCGCGGATCGAGTATCTCAAGGATCTGGAAGCGCGGCGGGACGCCGGGGAATTCGATGTGCTCACCAAGAAAGAGGCCCTGATGCTCAACCGCGAGATTGAGAAACTCAACATGCGGCTGGGCGGTCTGCGGCACATGGAGCGGCTCCCCGGGGCTGTGTTCGTCATTGATACGTCTGTCGAGATCACTGCGGTAAAAGAGGCCGATCGGCTGGGAATTCCGATTATCGCGGTCGTGGACACCAATTGTGATCCGACCCTCATTGACTATGTCATCCCGGGCAATGATGACGCCATCCGGGCGATTCGCCTGATGGTAGGGAAGATCGCGGATGCTGTGCTGGAAGGCGTGGCGTTGCGCAAGGAGACGGAGCCGGGAGGGGAACTCTATACGGCTGAGGATGAGAAGTATCTGAGCGCTGAGACGCTTGCCCGCCTGCGCCAGATTCAGTTTGGGGACGAGGAACGCCTGGCGCATCTCGAAGAGCTCGAGGAGGAACTGGAGCTCAAAGAGGAGCCCGAGGGCGATGAGGATGCAGGACTCGCTGAGGTTGACGCTTACGACGAGGATGAGGAGTAGCTAGAATGGCAGTCATCACTGCTGCAATGGTAAAAGAGCTGCGTGAGGCGACGGCAGCTGGAATTCTTGATTGTCGCACGGCATTGGAAATTGCGGAAGGCGATTTCGATAAGGCTGTGGATTGTCTTCGTGAAAAAGGACTGGCACAAGCCGCCAAGCGGATGTCCCGTGAGGCCAAAGACGGCCTGGTAGTGGCGTACGTTCATCCGGGGGGGCGGATCGGCGTGTTGGTGGAAGTGAACTGCGAGACGGACTTTGTCGCGCGCACGGACGAATTCAAGACCCTGGCTAACAATATTGCCATGCAGATTGCCGCGATGTCCCCGCGCTATGTGCGTCGTGAGGACATCCCCGAAGCGGTGCTGGCTCACGAGCGCGAGGTTTTCCGGGCGCAGGCTCTCGAAGAGGGGAAGCCGGCGCAGGTCGTTGACCGCATTGTCGAGGGACGTCTGGAGAAGTTCTGTCAGGAGGTTTGCCTCTTGGAGCAGACTTTCATCCGGGATGAAGAGCGCACGGTGGATGACATCATCAAGGACGTCATCACCCGCACGGGTGAGAACGTGATCGTGCGTCGTTTTGCTCGCTTCGAGCTGGGGGAGAGTCTGGAGGCGTAAGCCTCCAGACCTTTTTTGAACAGGCGCGGCTGATGGTCACACCACGGTTTAAGCGGGTTATTCTCAAGATTGGCGGCGAGGCACTGGCCGGGCCGGGCGGCTTTGGAATTGATCCGGGCCGGGCGGACGAAGTCGCGGCCCGCGTTGCGGCCGTGCAGGCGCTGGACACTGAGATCGGCCTGGTCATCGGCGCGGGGAACATTTGGCGGGGACGTTTGGGCCTCGAACACGGCATGGACCAGGTCACGGCAGATCACATGGGGATGCTGGCGACAATGATGAACGCGCTGGCGATGGCGGACGCGCTGGAACGCGCCGGGATTGTCACCCGCGTGCAGTCGGCGATCGAGATGCGCGCGATCGCCGAGCCGTATATTCGCCTGCGCGCTATCCGGCACCTGGAGAAGGGGCGGGTGGTCATCTTTGGGGCGGGCACCGGTAACCCTTACTTTACCACCGACACGGCGGCGGCGTTGCGCGCTGCTGAGGTAGGCGCCGATCTGCTGATCAAGGCGACCAAAGTGGATGGTGTGTACGACCGTGATCCCAAAGTCAATGTGGAGGCGCAGCGTTACGAGCGCCTCACGTATCTGGAAGCTCTCAACATGCGTGTCGGCGTGATGGATTTGACGGCGATCACCCTTTGCATGGATAACGACCTGCCCATCATCGTCTTGAATCTGTGGGATGCCGGCAGCCTGGAACGCGCTGTCATGGGCGAGACGGTGGGCACCCTGATCACACGCTGAATGGCGTGGAGGTGAGCGCGTATGATTAACGACTTGTTACGTGAGACTGAAGGGCGGATGAACAAAGCTATTGAGGCTTTGGAGGAAGAGTTCCGTGGGCTGCGCACCGGGCGCGCTACGCCGGCGTTGATTGAGCGCGTGATGGTGGACTATTACGGCACACCGACCCCGCTCAAGCAGCTGGCCGTCATTTCGGCGCCCGAACCGCAGCTATTGCTCGTGCGCCCTTATGATCCGGGCTCCCTCGGCGCGATCGAGAAAGCCATCTTACAGGCAGATTTGGGGTTCAACCCCAACAATGACGGGCGTGTCGTGCGGGTGCCGATCCCCCGGCTGACGGAAGAGCGGCGCCGCGAGATGGTGAAGCAGGTCAAACGTCGGGTGGAAGAGGCGCGAGTGGCGCTGCGCAATGTGCGCCGCGATGCACTCAACGACTTGCGTGAATTCGAAGAGGAAAAGCTCATTTCCGAAGATGAGCTCAAACGGGCTCAAGAAGACCTGCAGAAGTTGACCGATCAAATGATCCAGCAGGTGGATGAGCTCGGGGAGCGCAAAGAGCAAGAGCTCCTGGAAGTTTAGGTGAAGTTGTGGTTTGCCGATCTTTGCAGGGGCGTCATCTGTCGTTCCGCATGGATGAGGGGCAGGTGACTCTCAGGTGCGGCGGACGTCGGGTCTCCTGAAAGCTGCTGTTTTTTTACCTCTGAGATGTCTGAATTCCGCGCTGTTTTCTCGAGGGCAACCTGGTGGACACTTCGCTACTGTTTGGCCTGGCTCAAGTGGCGAGGCGGCCATTGATGAATTCTTGCCATCCGCAGCTTTCAGATTTCCCTTCCCCCACCCTCCTCTTTGGCGGCATCGCAGTTACGCGGATCGAATGATTTGAGGCGCCTTGCGTTCTGGGCTGGGCCTTTCAATAGAAGAGTGGCATGTCTGGCAGGAACTGGTTGCCGGCATCCGCTGTACGATCATGATCGGTGAGTTCCCCTCACGTCCCTCACGTCAAACGGAGGCATTATGAGTGACCACGGAGAGGATCAACAGAAATACCCGCCTTTACCCATCCTGCCGACCCATGTAGGCATTATCATGGATGGCAATGGCCGTTGGGCGCAGGCGCGTGGTTTGCCGCGGTTAGCCGGGCATCGCGCCGGGGTCGAAAACCTGCGGCGAGTGTTGCGCGCCGCCGTTGATTTTGGCATTCCTATTCTGACTCTGTATGCCTTTTCCACTGAGAATTGGAAACGTCCAGAAGCGGAAGTGCGCGGCCTGTTGCACTTGCTGCGTGAGGGTCTGACGAAAGAAGTTGGCGAATTGCACAAAAATGGAGTACAATTGAGGCATCTTGGAGACCTCTCGGCGTTGCCGGGCGATCTCCAGCACCGTGTTCAGGACGCTCTGGAACTGACCCGTCATAACACCGCTCTGATTGCCAATATCGCTTTCAACTACGGTGGCAGGATGGAACTGGTCGAGGCCATGCGCGCTATCGCCCGCGAGGGGCTGCGTCCTGAGGAGATCACCGAGGAAGTGATCAGCAATCACCTTTTCACCGCCGGCTTGCCGGATCCGGACCTCATCATTCGCACGAGCGGCGAGTTTCGGATCAGCAATTTTCTGATCTGGCAAGGCGCCTACGCGGAATATTACATCCCTTCGGTGTACTGGCCTGATTTCGACAAGGATGAGTTTTACAAGGCCCTCCAGAGTTTTTCTCAACGAGAGCGCCGTTATGGAGCTCTGAGCGAGGCATAGCCCTGTCGTCCGTCCGGCAGCGTTCCTGGCCGACCGTTGTAAGACCCGGCGGTCGGGGCCGGGAACGACAGGAGTTCGGAGACTGTGCTCGCCAGTCGTGATGCAGCCGGCATATCCATTACTTTCTACCTCACCAGGAATGGATCTCAAGTCATGAAAACTCGTATCATCAGCGCGGCCGTTTTGCTTCCTGTGGCCATTGCCGCGATCGTTTATGGCGGCTGGCCCTTTACGTTGTTGGTCACCGTAGCGGTAGGGGCGGCGAGCTGGGAATATGTCCAGATGCTGCGCCGCAAGGGCTACACTCTCTCGCCGGTGTGGATGTGGCTGATCATCCTGATCTGGCTGGCGGATGCGCGCTTTGGATTGGGCGAATGGCTGAGGCTGGGCCTGGCGTTGGTGATGCTGGCAGCGTCTGGCTGGCAGGTGTTGCGGCGGAGCAAGGTGGATCCCACGGCCAGTTGGGCGTTGCCGCTGGCCGGCGGGTTGTACCTGGGGATAGGCGGGGCTTATTTGCTGCGGTTGCGCCTGGGCGTTGATGGGCTGTGGTGGGTGCTGCTGGCGTTGCCGGTCGTGTGGATTGGCGACTCGGCGGCCTATTTTGTGGGGCGGCGCTATGGCCAGCACAAGATGATCCCGGCGGTGAGCCCCGGCAAGAGCTGGGAAGGGTATGCCGCCGAAGTCGTGGGCGGACTGGCCGCTGGCGCGCTGTTGGGAGGGTTGTGGCCGCGCGTCGCCGGTGCGGCGTTGACCCTGAACTGGTGGCGCGGTTTGCTTGTCGGCGGTTTGTTGGCGGCGGCGACGCCGTTAGGCGATTTCTTCATCTCGGTCATCAAACGCGAGGTAGGCGTCAAGGACTCTGGGAACCTCATCCCCGGTCATGGGGGCGCATTGGATCGGATTGATTCGTTGCTCTGGACCGGCGTGTTGACGTATGCGGTGTTGCAGCTGCTCCTCTGAGCGCTGTTGACTTGACCCCATGGTGAAGCGCGTCAGCGAGACCGATTTGGGCTTTTCTGGCTGGCGTCTCCAAAACCGTGTAGAATTCCTTCCAGGGTTGCCCTGTGGGTTCCAAGATGGAATGGCCGGTGTAGGTCCGAGACTAAACGCCTGGAGATTGCTTTCAACGCTTCTGCACTGCTCCGTCTAGCTCAAGTGGCCAGGCAGCAATTGGTGGATCTGTGCAATTTGTCGCTTTCAGATTGTCCCTTCTCCGGCCCCCTTCCCAACGGCGCCTGCGCCGTTGGGAAGGAAGAGAAAAAATAAGGGGGTTTTGCAGGCGGGCGTAGTCCGCCTGCAAAACCCCACAAAAAAAGTTCCCCTTCCCCCTGCGAGCGCGGGGGGAAGGGGCCAGGGGATAGGGGGCAAAAATTGATACTTAATCTTCAAGAGTCGCCATGAAATATTGCGTTTTTTTAGTCAGTGGCTGGACAGTTACCCTGTGAGCCATAACCCGTGAGCAAAGGCTGCAACGGCTCACGGGTCGGCTGGGGATGGAATCCTCAGCCTGACAGGAGCTAACCGCGCTGAAGCGCACTGTTTGGGGACGTATCAGCCTTGGGGACCAGGAATTTCAATTTCTGATTCGTGAAATTCGTGTTCATTCGGGGCCATTTTCGAAGGAGGTAACAACGTGGATTCACAATATGACCATGAGACAAGGGAAGATCGAGAAGATCGGGATGATTATGAAGCGCCCTCCTATTATGAGGAGAGCGATGAATCTAAAGTGGAAACTCTGGATCACGGACAGGCTGTTACCGGCGTCTATCCTCAGCCGACCCTGGTGGTAACCCCTGAGGAGCCTTTGACGGTGCCGGCTTTTGATCTGAATGCGATCGAACCTCATGAGCCGGAGATCGAAGAGGCCGATTTGGGGGGCCAGCCCCCCTTGCCCGCTGAGGAGGCCCATGCCGGTGAGAGCCCGGCGTTGACGGTGGAAATGCCCCTCGCGGAAGCGGCCCCTCCCTCTGTCGCTGTGACCCAGCCTGTTGAGGAAAAGGGTGAGGAACTTGAGGAAGGTGTGGAGGAGGTAGCCGAAGCGCCCGCCGCTCCTGAGCAACCGGCGGTCGAAGAGGAGTCAACGGACATCCTGCGGCGGCTGGACATGCGCACGCTGGACGGTATGCACCTGCCGGAATTGCGTGAACTGGCGCGTGCGTATAACGTTTCGGGCTACAGTCGCCTGAAGAAAGACGACCTGATCCTGCTGCTGCTCAAAGTGAAGGCGGAACGCGAAGGGTTTGCCTTCGGCGGCGGCATTCTGGAGATCACCAACGAGGGCATTGGGTTCTTGCGTTCGTCGCGTTATCTCCCCGGCGCTGATGACGCCTATGTTTCCCAGAGCCAGATTCGCCGGTTTGGGTTGCGCACCGGCGACATGGTTTCCGGCCAGGTCCGCCCGCCCAAGGAAACTGAGAAGTATCGCAGCCTGTTGCGCGTCGAGGCCGTGAACGGCATGGACCCCGAGATTGCCAAACGCCGCCCGCACTTCCGCCAACGCACCCCCATCTTCCCCACCCGGCGCTTTAACCTGATCTCCGATCCGATGAACTTTACCCAACGCCTGTTGGAACTCGTGGCCCCCATCGGTTTTGGACAGCGCGGTTTGATCGTCTCGCCGCCCAAAGCGGGCAAGACCTCCGTATTGAAGCAGATCGCCAACGGGATCTCTGCCAATCATCCAGACGTGCATCTGATGGTGGTGCTCATCGGCGAGCGCCCCGAAGAGGTGACGGACATGGATCGCTCCGTAGAGGCGGAAGTGATCAGCTCCACCTTCGATGAGAGCGTCGTCCATCAGGCGAAAGTGGCGGAGATGGCGTTGGAACGCGCCAAACGGTTGGTCGAGATGGGACGGGACGTGGTGATCCTGCTCGACAGCATCACCCGTCTGACGCGCGCCTATAACCTGGTGGTACAACCGAGTGGCCGCACGCTCTCCGGTGGTTTGGACCCGGCTGCGCTCTATCCGCCCAAGCAGTTCTTCGGCGCGGCGCGTAACATCGAGGAAGGCGGAAGCCTCACCATTCTGGCGACGTGTCTGATTGACACCGGCAGCCGGATGGACGACTTAATCTATGAGGAATTCAAGGGCACCGGCAACATGGAGCTGCACCTGAGCCGCAAGTTGCAAGAACGCCGCATCTTCCCTGCGCTCGACATCGTGCGTTCGGGGACCCGCCGTGAGGAGCTGCTGTTGGATCCGGAGACGCTGCGCAAAGTGTGGTTGCTGCGGCGGATGGTGGCCCAGATGATGGCGCCGCCGCCCGGCGGAGCCGGCTACGACATCACGACCGCTACCGAGGCGCTGCTGCAACAGATGCGCAAGACGCGCACCAATTATCAATTCCTTGAGGTGCTCACCAAGAATACGCGCTGAGCTGCACCGGTCATTCCTGCGGATGGAGCAGAAAGGGTTTGACAACCTTAACCCCTCGTTTAGAATAGACGCTATGGTGGCACAAGCATACGAGGATGGGACGATCCGTGAACGTGACCGGTTGAGTGTCGTGCTCGCGGTCACGTTGACGGGGGTCACCCTGCTGCGTTTTGTCGAACTGCCCACTTTCTCCTGGAGCGTGCGGGAGATCCTGGGTTCTCCCTTGGGATTGACCATCACGGGCGACTGGGTACAGGTCTTCCTCATGATGGGCCTGGTCGCCTCGGGGACGTTTTCCCTCCTTCAGACCCATCCTGACAGGGCATCGCGCGAGCGCCCATTCCTGTTTTACCTGATTACCCCCACCCTGGGCGCGCTATGGTGCGCCCTGATCCTGGTGGGGGTTTCATCCTGGCCCCTGTGGTTGGGCAGCCTGGTGGGGTCAGGAATCCTCATCGGCTTGTTGATGCATCTCACCTACCGGAGCCTTTCCCCTCGCAGCGCGGGTTTTGCCAGCGCGCGGACGCTGTTGAACATCGCCGCTTACCTGTTCAGTTTTGCGCTCTTCAGTTTGAGCCTGCGCGCGCGGGGACGCGCTTTGGTGACCGGGCCGGTGGTCTTGCTGTTGAGCGGCGCCTGGGCTCTGGAATTGCTCAGCGCGGGGGCGATGAAACAGAGCGCCGTGTGGCTTTTCAGCGGCGTCATCGCGTTGCAATCTGCCGAACTGGCCTGGGTGTTAGGATATTGGCCCATCACGCCCTGGATGGGTGCCATTATGTTGACCCTGGCGCTGTACCTGAGCGTGGGGGTGTGCTATCAATACCTGCTCGGTAAATTGACGCGCCAGGTGGTTATAGAATTTTCGTTGTTGACCCTGGCGGTATTTTTGCTGGTCCTGTTTATCAGACCCTGACCGTTTTTGATCTTAAGTGGTGTTGAAGGAGTCTCTGACGATGGATGTTGAACTGAACCCTGTGATTCATGCGCGGCTGCCCCGCCGCATCAAGCGCCTGGAGTTTCTGGCCTATAACCTGTGGTGGTCCTGGGACCGCGAGGCCCGCGATCTGTTCAAGCGGATGGATCGGACCTTGTGGACCACCACGCGCCACAATCCGGTGCGGATGTTGATGGAAACGTCGGACGCAAATCTGGCAGCGTTGGCGAAGGATCCTACGTTCTTGCGCCAGTACGACGCGGTGCTGATGGAAATGGACCGCGACCTGGGAAATGGGCATCACTGGTTCGCCCAGACATATCCGCAGCTGCGGGGCGAAATGATTGCCTATCTTTCGGCTGAGTTCGGGGTGCACAGCTCGCTGCCCATCTATTCCGGCGGCCTGGGCATTCTCTCCGGCGATCACAACAAAGAGGCCAGCGATCTGGGGTTGCCGTTCATTGGCGTGGGGTTTCTGTACGAGCAGGGGTACTTCTCGCAGCGCCTGGATCAGAGCGGTTGGCAGGAAGCCATCTATCCCGAACTGCGGCCTGGCGAGGTGGCGTTGCTGCCCAAACTTTGCGACGACGGGACCTGCGTCCGCATCAAGGTGGCCGTCGGCGACCGCGAAGTCGCGTTGCGCGTGTGGGAAGTGCTCGTTGGACGTGCGCGCCTGTACCTGATGGACGCGAACGTGGAGGAAAATGCCCCCTGGGATCGGGAACTGACGGCCCGGCTCTACGGCGGCGACCGCGAGATGCGCCTGCAGCAGGAGATCCTCCTGGGCATCGGCGGGGTGCGGATTGTGCGCGCGCTGGGGCTGCACCCGGCGGTGTGGCATCTCAATGAAGGACATTCGGCCTTCATGGTGCTTGAACGGCTGAAGGAATACGTCTCGGAGGGACGGAGCTGGGAAGAGGCCGTGAAACATGTCCGCGCCGGCACGGTGTTCACCACACATACGCCGGTCCCTGCTGGACACGACACCTTCAGCTTCGCGCAGGTGGAGCGCTACTTCCACAACTATTGGCCCCAGATGGGCATCAGCCGGGACGAGTTCATGGCGTTGGGCAGTTTTGATAGCGGCTACGGCGCCAACTTCAACATGACGGCGCTGGCGATGCGGCTTGCGGGTCGGGTCAACGGCGTGAGCGCCTTGCACGGCGAGGTCTCCCGTCGCATGTGGCGCACTCTCTGGCCCGAAAAGAAAGAGGAAGAAATCCCCATCGGCCATGTGACCAACGGGGTACATCTCGCGTCATGGATGGGCGAGGCGATGCACCGCATCTACCGGCAATACCTCAGCCCCGATTGGCTGGAGCGGCAGGACGAACCGATGTTGTGGGAGCGCATCGAGGACGTGCCGGATCAGGTGCTCTGGGACGCGCACGTCTACCTCAAAGCCAAGCTCTTCTCGGCCATGCGGGAGCGCGCACGTCAGGCGCGGATGCAGCTGCAAACTTCGCCGGAACATCTGCTGGCTTCGGGCATCATGTTGGATCCCGAGGCACTGGTGATCGGCTTCGCGCGCCGGTTTGCGACCTATAAGCGGGCAAACTTGATCTTCCGTGACATCGAGCGGCTCAAGGCGTTGATCCATGACCGCTATCGCCCGGTGCAGTTCGTTTTCGCCGGCAAGGCGCATCCCGCCGACGATCCCGGCAAGCGCTTGCTGCAGGAACTGCATCAGTGGGCCCGCAGCCCTGAAATGGGCGGTCGTATCGCCTTTGTCGAGGATTACGACATGCACATCGCCCGCTATCTGGTGCAAGGGGTGGATGTGTGGATGAACACGCCCCGCAAGCCGATGGAAGCCAGCGGCACCAGCGGTATGAAGGCGGCGGTCAATGGCGTGCTCAACCTGAGCATTCTCGACGGTTGGTGGGCCGAAGCCTACGACGGCCGCAACGGCTGGGCGATCGAAGGCGAGGCCCCCGCAGGTGCACCGGAATGGGAACAGGACCAGGCGGACGCCGAAGCGCTGTACCGGCTGTTGGAAGATGAGGTGGCGCCGCTGTTCTATCAACGCAATAACGATAACGTTCCGCAGGGATGGGTGGCGATGATGAAGGACGCCATCCGCACCGTCGGGCCTCAGTTCTCCACGCGACGGATGATCAAGGAATACGCGCGGGATTACTATGCGCCTGCCATGTCCGACGTCATCGCGCTGGAAGGGGACTTGAAGGACTGAACTCCTCCGCGACAGGTTACCGCGCCGCCCTCAGGGCGGCGCGGTCGGTTCTGAACCTCATGACGTCTCTGGAAATTCGACACGCTACCCTGGCCGATGTGCCCGGCATCACCGCGGTGCATTGCAGTACGGTGACCGTCTGGCGCGATCCCGTAACACGGGCCGCCGTCCCCTACGCGCAGCTGGATGTGTTTGGACGCTGGCGCAACGGCGGCCCCTGGATGAGCGTCGAGATGGCGCGGGTGCATGTGGCGTCGCTGTTGCGAGCCGGCCAGATAATCCTGGTGGCGGTGTGGGGAGATGAGATCGTCGGTGAGGCGGAGTATTACTTCACCGGCGAGCCGGGGGATTACGCTGCGCTGCACCTTTCGATTTTGTATGTCCATGCCGCCTGGCAGGGGCGGGGGATCGGGCGGGCGCTTCTCGAAGCGGGGGTGGAGCTGGCGCGTGAACGCGGCCTTCGCGCCCTGACGACGCAGCCCGATGCTGAGGCGCAGGGATTTTACGCGCGGCAGGGCTTTGGCGTGTGGCGTGTGCAGCACGAGTTGCAGCTGGAGGCGGACGCCTCCGGGCCGCTGCCGCAGCTGGCGCCGGTCACTTCGGCGGCGGCAACGCCCGCTCCCGAGCTGGCGTTGCGCATCGGGCGTTATCAGTGCGGGCCGCAGGGCTGGGAAGCGCTATGGCCGGCGTTGGAGCTGCCGGGTTGGAGCGATCTGCGCCGCGCGGTGTGGCGGGGGGACCTGGCGAGCGGCCCGGCCGTCCTGGGACTCTGTGAGCAGCTCAGCGATTCCACTCAGGCCGACGCTTACGTGTGGCTGAAACCGGAAGCGCCGCTGGCCCTGGCTCTGACGGCGCTGCGCGCGTTGGCCGCGGCTCAGGGCTTCCGTGCGGTAGATGTTCTGCTCGCTGCGGCGGATTTACCCGCCGTGCGCCCGCATTTCCGGCTGGAATTTCAAACCCGCCTGGATCTCTGGCGCCGCCAGCTGTGAAGGGCGCTTTGTCACTGGATGATAACGGGCACCCCAATTTCGGCCCAGTTGTAGAGCGTCTTCGCCTCTGGGATGCCGAGGATGATGCATCCAAAAGAGGCCGGTCGGCCCAGATTTCCTGCCCAGAGCCGTTGCCCGTTTTTGAGGATGGGCAATTCGTGGAAGCCGTTGGTCACGTTGCCGCCTGCCACGTAGACGCCCAGGAAGTAGGGCATGCGTAAATCCCACTGCGAGGCGTAGGCCTCCTCCTCCTTGCTGAGAATCTGAAAGACGCCGGTCGCGGTGGGGGAATCCGCCATCCCCGTGGAGACGGCCCAATCCCACAGCAGCGCGCCGTTCTCGTAGACCCGCACCCGTTGCTCTGGAATGCTCACGACGATCTTCTTGTACGACACGGGGAGGTTGGGCGTGAGCACATCCTGCGAGGGGATGAAGAGCTGCTGTCCCACCCACAGGTGATCGAGATCCACGCCCTGATTGGCTTCCATGATCAACCCCGGCGGCATGCCCAGTTTGGCGGCGATGTGTCCGACCGTGTCGCCGGCCTGGACGGTGTAGAGGCGCTCCGGGTGCGTGAGATACGCGGTCACGTGTCCCCCGCCCTGGGTATAGGCGTCCCACACCTGTGGGGCGGCTTCCGCGATGCGGAACCCCCGGCCGTCGCCGAGCTGCGCCGCGAGGGCCTTGAGGGTGTCCGGCACTGCTGCGGGATCGGCTTCGACCGCCGCTGTCCCATCTGCGCGCGCTACCAGACGGAGCCAGGAGACGAACTCCTGCCGTCCCAGCGTCCAGGTGAGCGTCTGCTCGGTGAGCACGTCGAACGCCGAAAGCGTCACCTGGCGGTTGAGCAGCGCTTCGGCCTGCGCCTGCACGTCGGTGATGTCTGGCTCGGTCGGCGGCACGTCCCGGTACAGCAAGTCGAGCTCCATCTTGCCGGCGCCGGCAGCGGACTGCGTCTGGATCTGCCCCAGCAACGCCGTCACATCGAGTACCCGTCCCGGCGCGCCGGGGATCACGAGGATGCTGCCGTTCTCCAGCGCCAGCTGCGGTTGGACGGGGGGCGTCGAGACTTCGGTGGACAGGCGCTCCAAGGCCTGGCGCGTTTGCGCCAGATCCAGCGTGAAGCGCGGCGCTACCTCCCATGGGCGAGGATCGAGCCACAGCTGCAGCTGTTCCCGCAGGGACGTTTCGGCGCGCCCTGCCGCCCAGACGTTTTCCAGCGTGCCCTCGACGTCGAGCGTGAGGCCGGCGTCGGTCCAGGGCCAGATCCATTGACGGGCGCCGTCGCGCAGGGTCAGCGCTCCAATCTCCGCGTTGTTTGCCGCGCCGAGGAGGGCCTGCCGGGCTTCTTCGCGGGTCATGCCGCCTAAATCTACCCCCAGGCTGGACACGTGCGGGTAGACGCGGTCGCGATAGAAGCCCTCCATCCGTTGATTGAAGACCCAGGCGCAGAAGAAGAGCGCCGCGCCCAGCAGGAGTAACAGCAGGGGGATAGCGCTCCACAACAGCAAAGGCCGCGTCGGAAGCTCTGGCGCTTCCGGGGTGCGATAGGTCGTCTGTGCCGTCATGCGTTGCTCCTTCGCAAATGGGCCCCGAATGAACACGAATTTCATGCATCAGATCAGAAATTCCTGGCCCCCGGGTCTGCTACGTCCTCAAACAGCGCGCTGAAGCGCGCTGGGCTCGTGTCAGGCTGGGGATTCCATCCCCGCCAAACCGGTGAGTTGTCGTAGTCACGGCTCACCACTCACATTTTCGTGCTTGCCTGGTGTGCGCCAGCACAGGGCGTCTTTCAATGCAAGCGTCTCTGGTGGTATCAGGACGCCCTTCACATTTGCCAGGTTCCCCACAGTTTGAGGGAAGTTATCCCCCATTTTAGCACAGTTGTCCACAATGTGGGTCGTGGTATTGTATTTCCTGCGCTGCTGTGGTACAGTAAAAAGCAGATTGAGGGAGAGGAGGACGAAGACATGACCCTGCCTCAATTGACCGAAGGCTGGATTCGCCAGCAGGCAAACGAGTCATCATTTGCTAAGGGCGAGCGTTATTACCTGGATGGCGCGGTGTTAGAGATCGTGCGGCGCGGCGATTTGATCACTGCGGAGGTGAGAGGCAGTGCAGCCGAGCCCTATCACGTCACGCTGCAGGTGGATGACCAGGGGATTGTGGACGCCGCTTGTACCTGCCCTTATGATGGGGGCGGGTGGTGCAAGCATCGCGTTGCGGTAGCGCTGACGTTGCTACATAAGGAGGGGAGCGTCGTTGAACGGGAGAGCCTCGAGACGCTGCTGCAAGACCTGGACGCCGGGCAGCTCCGTACTCTGTTGCGGCAGCTCGCGGCCCGACAGCCTTTCATTGTCGAAGATATTGAGGCGTTGCTGCCGCTCGTGCGTTTTCGGCCGATAGTGGTTTCGTTGGATGGCGGTGAGATGCGTCCCGCCGGCGCCGCCAGCGTTCCACTCGCGCCGACGCCAGTGCCGCCGACGCGGCGCAGCGTGCAATCGCTGCTGGGAAGCAACACCTTCCTCTTCTCATACCCCTTGTATCAGCCGAACGCCGAAGAGGCGGGGCCAGGCGATCCCAACCTGTATCGGGCCTGGGCTCTCATCCGCGCGGGTGAGGGCGAGAAGGCGCTGCCGTTCCTCGAAACTGCCACCAAAGAGCAGCTCAGGGACTGCTTTGAGATGGGTTGGGATGATGAGGGCGACATCTTTGAGGACTTCGGTCTGCTGTGGCCCGAGGCGATTCTATCGGCGAGGTTGGATGCGGGGAGCCGCCGTGCATGGAGCCAGAAGCTGCAACGCTGGCAGGCCTCTCTCGATGATTACGGCTATGGGGAAATCTTTACGCCGGCGCTCCTGGCTCTGGAACAAGGCTGGGAGTATCCGCCGCTGCTGCGGGTCCTGGCGGGGGAGATCACAGAGCTGGGCGCGTGGGAGGGCGAGCCGCCTGAAGGCGCCGACGAACTTGCCATCGCCCGTCTTAACGTCTTGGAGCGGCAGGGACGGCTGACGGAATATTTGTACCTCGCCGAAGCCGAAGGCCAGATCTGCCGTTATCTGCTCATGCTCGCGCGCCTCGACCGGGTCGAAGAGCTGCTGGCCTATGTCAAAGAGTATTCCTGTGGCCTCGATGAAGCCTTTGTCACGGCGCAGGCGCTGCACGAATTTGGGCATCCCGAAGAGGCGCTGACCCTGGCTCAATACGGCTTGACGCTCGGCCCGCCAGATCACACCAGAGCTGCGCTGGCTGCCTGGCTGTGCGCCCTGGCCGGCGAATTGGGACGCGCGGACATTGCCAGCGCAGCCGCCATCGTTGCCTTTGAAGTGGCACCCACGCTGGCGGCCTATCAGCGCGCGCTCGATCTGGCAGGGGAGGAGCGCGCGGCGTTGCGACAGCGCCTGCTGGAGTCATTGCGGCAGCAGGCGGCTCACGGCTCCCAGGACATCGTCGAGATCTTCTTGTACGAGCAGCGCATTGATGACGCCATCGCGGCGCTGGGCCCCTATCCGCACCGTGAAACCTTACGCCTGGTGGCGGATGCGGCGATCCCTGTCCGCCCGGAGTGGGTGATTCAGGCCTGTCGTCAACGAGCCGAATCAATGATGGATGGAAGCAAGGCGCGCGACTACGAGGAAGCTGCGGGTTGGCTGGTCAAAGTACGGCAGGCCTATTTTGCCATGGGGCGGCAAGGTGAGTGGCGGCAATACCTCAATTCATTGCTGGGAAAACATGCGCGCAAGTACAAACTCGTGCCGCTGTTACAGGCGTTGGAGAGGTGAAGCGTCGGTGCGGCTTGACTTGTCTGACAACCGACATATAATTTTCGGCGAGGCCGTGGATGTCAGACACGTTATCCTATCCCAAAGCGCGTTCCCCTCGCTTGCAGGTTGAAGATGCCCTGGGGGCGATGATTGCTACGCTCAGTCCCGGCGAACAGCTGCCGCCAGAGCCCACGCTAGCCCGGGACCTGGGGGTCTCCCGCGCGACGCTCCGGGAAGTCATGCGCACGTTTGTCGAACGGGGCGTGTTGGTGCGCCGACATGGCGTGGGTACTTTTGTGGCTTCCCGTATGCCGGTGATGGATAACGGTCTGGAAGTGCTCGAGACCCTGGAGACGCTGGCGCGTCGCATTGGCCTGGATACCGCCGTGCAGGCGTTGGAAGTCGAAGAGCGCCTGGCCACACCGATCGAAAGGGCCGGGTTGGGGCTTCAGGAAGAGGCTTCAGCGCCAGTGTTGTCGGTCACGCGGGTCATCAATGTGGGGGATACCCCCGTGGCGGACCTGCGGGATGTGGTACCGTTGACTTACCTGACGTGCGACGACCTGGGTGCCGAATTCCGCGGCTCGGTGTTGGAGGTGCTGTTGCAGCGGGGTGAGCCGTTGTTGAGTGTCTCGCGCACCGAGATCCTGGCGGAATCGGCCGACGCCAAGTTCGCCCGGCGGCTGAGCGTGCCGCGTGGCACGGCGCTCCTCAAACTCGTGGCGCAGCTCTACAGTTACGACGAAAAAGTGGTAGATTTCTCGGTGAGCTATTTCGTGCCGGGCCATTTTCGGTTCCATGTGATGCGTAAAGTTCCGGGGCAGTGAGGGTGCGCGGAGGCCGTGATTTTGCAGGCGCCGCCATTGGCGACCATCACCCAAGCGCAAGAGTGTGAGTCGTGAGCAGAGACTGCAGCGGCTCACCGGTTCGGCTGGGGATGGAATCCCCAGCCTGATAGGAGCCAACCGCGCTGAGGCGCGTTGCTGGGGAGCTCGCTTCAGCGAGATTGACGTATCAAACCCGGAATTCATTCCGGGGCGAGCAGCTTGAGAGCAGCCTGAAGTCTGTATCACATTTTTCGCGCAAGTGATTCTGAGGTTTGCAGATCTGCTCTTCCGCTGACTCGCTGCTTTCTATTTTTCGAGGAGGAGCAACCATGAAACCTATTGCAGAGATTCAACAGCGGGTACAGGCACACCGCGACGACATCATTCACTTCATGCGCGATATTTGTGCGATTCCTTCGATGGAATCGCAGATCGGACCGGTTGGCGAGCGCATCCAGGCCGAAATGCGCAAGCTCGGCTACGAGGAAGTGCGCTTTGACAAGATGGGCAACACCCTCGGGCGCATCGGCGATGGGCCGAAGGTCATCGTTTACGATTCGCACATTGACACGGTCGGCATCGGCGACCTGGAAGAGTGGGAATGGGATCCCTTCGTCGGCAAGGTGGAAGACGGCCGGCTTTACGCGCGCGGGGCGTGTGACGAGAAGGGCAGTACGCCGGGGATGGTCTATGGCCTGGCCATCGCCCGCGATCTGGGGCTGCTCGAGGGTTACACCGTCTATTATTTCGGCAACATGGAAGAATGGTGCGACGGCCTCGCGCCCAACGCCTTTGTGGAAGCCGACCCGCAGGTGAAGCCCGATTTCGTCGTCATCGGCGAGCCGACCAGGATGCAGGTCTATTACGGACACAAGGGCCGCATCGAGATGAAAGTCACGGCGGTGGGGCGCTCGGCCCATGCCGCGTCGCACTATCTGGGCGATAATGCGGTTTACAAGATGATGGCAGTCATCACGGAAATCCGCGAGCTGGATCGCCGCATGCGCTTTGGCCTGGGTGGACATCCGATCCTGGGGCGGGCTTCCATCGCGGTGACCGATGTGGAAGCGCGCACGGCTTCCCTCAACGCGGTGCCGGATCGGTTTACGATCTACCTTGACCGGCGCACGACGCTGGGGGAGACCGCCACGGGGTTGCTGGCGCAGGTCAAGGGGCTGATTGCCGACTATATGCAGCATGAGATTCTCGTCGAGGAGCTGTTCTACGACACCCCCTCGTACACGGGGTTCGTGCTGCCGGTGGATAAATACTTCCCCGCATGGCTGATGGAAGAGTCGCATCCGCTGGTACGGGCGGGGCAGCGCGCCGTGGAGCTGCTCTGGGGTGAATCGCGCCCGCTCGGCACATGGGATTTTTCCACTAACGGGGTGTATTGGGCCGGCAAAGCGGGGATCCCCGCCATTGGCTTGGGGCCAGGAGACGAAAAAGTGGCGCACATGACGGTGGAAAACGTGCCGCTGGATGAAGTGGTGCGCGCCGCTGAATGGTATGCGTTGTTGCCGCAAGTAATTGCGGAGGAGGGTGAGGCGGGTAAGGGGGATTGAAAGCCCCTTTTCCCTGCCTCTTTACCCATCACCCATTCCCCATCACTGTTGCAAAAGTTTCCCAATCTATTTCACTCAAGGAGAGATGCGTATGAGGAGTTTCATGGGACGTGACATTTTGTCGTTGAAAGATTTCGAACGTCAGGAGTTCTTCCGCGTTTTCGAAGTAGCGGAGCAGCTCGAACCGATTGCACGCAATCGCCGTAACGTGGACTTATTGAAAGATAAAACGCTGGTGACAGCATTCTATCAGCCCTCCACGCGGACGCGACTCGCGCACGAGGCGGCGATGCACCGCCTGGGTGGGCACGTCACCGGCTTTTCCGATGCCAAGATGACGCGCGCTGGCGACTGGTACCAGGAGTCCCTCAAAGACACCGTCAAAATGTTGGAGTTCTACGGTGATGTCATCGTGATGCGTCATTTCCAGAAGGGCGCGCCGCACGAGGCCGCGAAGTGGGCGAGCATCCCCATCATCAACGGCGGCGACGGTTGGGGTGAGCATCCGACACAGATTCTCACCGACCTCTACACGGTGTGGCGCGAGAGGGGCCGCATTGACGGGTTGCGCTGGCTGGCGGTGGGCGATATGCGGATGCGCACGATGCACTCGCTGGGCTACGCGCTCACGCAGTTTGATTGCCCCATCACGTATGTCGCGCCGCCGGCCGATGCGCTCTTCCTCGGTTCGCCCGACATGCAGATGCCGGAGGAGTTCAAGGCGGATTTTAGACAGTACTCGCTTGATTTTAGTGAGGCAGAGCATGTGGAACAGGTCATCGCTCAGGCCGATGTGATTTTGGTCGAGCCGGTCATGCAACCAGACTACACCAAGGCCCGCGACGAGCGCAAGGGGGAGACCGGCCTAACGCCCGCCAACTACAAGATTACCCGCGAGCTGCTCACCGGCAAGGCCAAGAGCGATGCGATTTTGCTGCATTCGTTGCCCCGCATGGACGAAATCCCGACGGATGTGGACATCACCCGCTGGTCGCGCTACTGGCAGGAGGCCTTCAACGGCGTCGTGATGCGGATGGCGCTGCTGGCGCTGGTCCTGGGGGCGATGGAGTAAATGGGTAAGGGAGTAGGAGCGCCAGGGAGTAAGGGAGCCAGGGGAGTACGGATAAGGAAGCATTACTCCTTACTTCCTACTCCCATAAATTCAAGAGAGGAGTGGATAGCATTATGATCACCAATCTTCGTGGCCGCGATTTGATTTCTGATCTGGATTTCAGCAAGGAAGAGGTCGAAACCGTGCTGGACGTGGCCTGGGACCTCAAGCGCAAGCGCGCGTTGGGCGAGCCGCATCCCTATCTGCGTGATAAAGTGCTGGGGATGCTGTTCTTCTTCAGCAGCACGCGCACGCGCTGCTCGTTTGAGGCGGGCATGGCGCAGCTCGGGGGGCATGGCGCCTTCATCGAGAGCAAGACGACGCAGATTGCGCACGGCGATACGCCGGTGGAAATCGGCGAGATTCTGGGGCGCTATTTCGATGGCCTTGCCATCCGCCACTGCGATTGGGGCGAGGGGAACGCCTACATCAACGCCGTCGCCAAATCCTCCCGCGCGCCGGTGCTGAATATGCAGTGCGATTTGTTCCACCCGTTCCAATGCCTGGCCGACCTGATGACGATCATGGAAAAGAAAGGCCGCGACCTGCGCAAAAAGAAGATCGTGGTTTCGTGGGCGTATGCCGCTTCGTACCTCAAGCCCATCTCGGTGCCGATCTCGCTCATCCTTCAGATGCCGCGCTTCGGCATGGATGTGACGCTCTCGTATCCGCCGGAGTTCAAACTGCCGGATGTATACGTGGAAGAGGCGCAGGCGCTGGCGCGCCAAAGCGGCGCCGCTTTCGAGATCGTCCACGATATGGCTGAGGGCTTTGAAGATGCTGACGTGGTCTATGCCAAGTCGTGGGGGCCGCTGCTCACCACCACCGACCCTGCCGAGGGCAAGCGCATCCAGGATAGCTACAAGGACTGGATCACCGATGCGGCCAAGATGAAGCGGGCCAGGCCGGATGCCATCTACATGCATCCTCTGCCCGCCGACCGCGACGTCGAAGTGACCAGCGAGGTGATGGACGGCCCCAACTCCGTCGTCTTTGACCAGGCTGAGAACCGCCTCCACGCGCAGAAAGCCGTGATGGCGCTGACGATGTGGTAAATTCAGTATGAGGGATGGGTAAGAGGTGATGGGGCGAGAAGGCCTTGCCCTCATTACCCCACCCCTCATTACCCCATTACTCATTACTTTTATATTCATGAGAGGGAGCATGGTTCTATGAGCGACAGAAAATGGGCCGTCATTGCCATTGGCGGCAATTCGTTGATTAAAGATAAGGATCATCAGACTGTTGAGGATCAATACCTGGCAGCCAAAGAGACTTGCTATCACATTGCCAGTATGATTGAGGCCGGGTGGGACGTGGCCATTGGCCACGGGAATGGGCCGCAGGTGGGCTTTATCCTTCGCCGTTCGGAAATTGCGCACAAGGTCGCCGGCATGCACGAGGTCCCGCTGGATGTCTGCGGCGCGGACTCGCAGGGCGCGATCGGCTATTCGCTCCAGCAGAATCTCAACAATGAGTTCTACCGCCGCGGCATGAAGAAAAGTGTGGCGACGATTGTGACGCAGGTGTTGGTGGACAAGAACGACCCGTCGTTCCAGAACCCCTCCAAGCCCATCGGCGGCTTCATGGACGAGGCCGAGGCCAAAAAGCGTGAAGCTGAGGAAGGGTGGGCGATTGTGGAAGATGCCGGGCGCGGTTGGCGGCGCGTCGTCGCCTCGCCCATCCCGCAGAAAATCATCGAGCTGGACGCGGTCCGGACGCTGCTGGATAACGGCATCTGCGCTATCACCGTCGGCGGTGGCGGTATTCCCGTCATCGAGGACGAGCACGGCAATTATGTGGGCACGGCGGCGGTGATTGATAAGGATTACGCCTCCTCACTGCTCGCCCGCGAAATCAAAGCCGATTTGTTCATCATCTCCACGGCCGTCGAGAAAGTCTACATCAACTACAACAAACCCGATCAGCGGGCCATTGATGTGATGACTGCTTCCGAGGCCAAAAAGTACATGGCGGAGGGGCACTTCGCCAAGGGCAGTATGTACCCCAAGATTCAGGCCATCCTCTGGTTCCTGGAGGCCGGCGGCAAGGAAGCCATTATCACCGACCCGCCGCACCTGATGGACGCGCTGGAAGGCAAAACCGGCACGCGCATTATCCCGGGATAGGGTAACGGGGCCGGGTGGGAGCAAGGGAGTAGGAATTCAATGTACCAAAAGTTTCCTACTCCCTCCTTCTTACTCCCCTACCCCCCTACTTGTCCTGTTCAGGCATTACTCCCAAAGGAAGCTCGAATGGACCATGTACTCAATCTCAAATGCACCATCTGCGGTGCAACCTACGGTGTGGACGAGGTGCCCTACGTCTGCCCCAAGCACGGGGATGACGGCAACCTCGATGTGCAATACGATTACGACGTCATCGCTGCACGGATCAGCCGCGAGAGCCTGGCTGCAAACCCGGAGACGACGATGTGGCGCTACAAGCCGCTCATCGCTGTCGAGCCTGAATCGCCTGTCCCGCCCTTGCGCGTGGGCTGGACGCCGCTTTACCCCGCCCCCCGGCTGGCAGGCCTGCTGGGCCTGCGGCATGTCTGGGTGAAGGATGAGGGGATGAATCCCACGGCGTCGCTCAAGGACCGGGCTTCGGCGGTGGCCGTGGTGAAGGCACGCGAGGTCGGCGCGGAAATCATCACCACGGCGAGCACCGGCAACGCCGCGGCCGCGATGGCAGGATTGGCGGCCAGCGTCGGTCTCCCCGCCGTGATTTTCGTCCCGAAGACCGCGCCGCCCGCCAAAATCGCGCAGCATCTCATCTACGGCGCGCGCGTGCTGTTGGTGGACGGGACGTATGACATGGCGGTCGAGCTCACGCTTCAGGTCGCTAAGGAATTTGGCTGGTACAACCGCAGCACGGGCTACAATCCCTACATGACCGAGGGCAAGAAAACCGCGGCACTGGAACTCTGCGAGCAGCTGGGATGGGAAGCTCCCGACCGCATCTTCGTCCCCGTCGGCGACGGTTGCATCATCGGCGGCATCCACAAAGGGCTGAAGGACCTGCTCGCCCTGGGCTGGATTGATCACATGCCCAAGATCATGGGCATCCAGGCTGCTGGCTCCTCCGCGCTGGTGGATGCCTGGGAGCGCGGCCTCCAGGGTTGGGAGATGACGCAGCAGCCGGCTGACACACTCGCCGATAGCATCAGCGCGGGCCTGCCGCGCGACCGGAACAAGGCACTCGCCGCCGTGCGCGAGACGGGCGGCGCGTATCTGCGCGTGAGCGATCAGGAGATCCTGAACGCGATTCCGGTCATTGCGCGCCACACCGGTGTTTTCTGCGAACCGGCGGCCTCGGCCGCGTATGCCGGCCTGGTGAAAGCCGTGGCGCAGGGGATGGTTTCCCCGGACGAACGCGTCGTGGTCTTGCTCACCGGTTCCGGGCTGAAGGACATCAAGAGTGCGATGCGGACCGTGCCCGAACCGCCCATCGTCGCGCCGAACCTGGAGGCGGTGAAAGAGGTGATGCGCACGCCGTGAGACGCATCAGCCGCCGTGGCCGGTGATTCCGGGGCACAATGGGAGTGACAGCGAGATCGAGTCAGCGAAGAGGAGGCAGGCATGGAGAAGCAGGCCATCATCACGTACCCTGAAGGGTTGCCGCAAACCCTCAAACTTTCGGACGAGCAATTTGGCGAGACGCTCCGCTTCTGGGCAGCGGCCAAGGCGTACGAGTTGGGGCGCCTTTCAGCCGGCAAGGCTGCCAGTCTCGCCGGCATGGAGCGTCTCGCCTTTCTGGCACGCCTCATCACGGTGGAAGTGCCGGCCATCAATCTCCAGGATGAAGAAATTACCGCCGAAATCGAGGCGGCGCGGGAGTTATCTAAGTGAGCCTTTGGGTTGTGGATGCCAGTCCTCTGATTTTCCTGGCGAAACTGGAAAGGTTGGATCTGCTGCGGCAGGCAGCCGGGTCGGTATGTCTTCCTCAAGCCGTCGCTGATGAAATCCAGGCCAGGCCTGATATGGCAACTCAAGTCCTTGAACAAGCGTTGCAAACCTGGATTGAAGTGCGTGTTGTTGATAATCGTATGGCGGTTGATCTCCTTCTCGCTGAGTTGGACCTGGGTGAAGCAGAGGTCATCGTTCTGGCGAAAATCCTGAATGCAGAGTATGTGGTGATGGATGACCTGGATGCCCGGCGTTTTGCCAGACGGGTAGGGTTGCGTCCTGTGGGGACTCCTGGCTTGTTGTTGACGGCGCGGCTCCGGGGAGAAATCCCTTCCCTGCAGGCGGAGATTCAACGTTTGGAGAAATTCGGATTTCGTGTTTCCTCAGCTCTAAAGGCCCAGCTCCTCCGCGCAGCAGGTGAGTGAGGCCTCTGGTTTTACGATGCGATCCAAAAGCTGTTGGTGGAGCGTAGTAGCCTTGATGGTACTATGGCTTCTGTGGATGACCCTCCGCCCCAACCCCGACGTGGCCGCCAATCTGGAAGTGCTCACTGCGCCGGCGGCGGAACAGGGCCTCTCGGCCTTCTGGCTCATTGACATCGCCGGAAACATTGTCGTCTTCGCGCCGCTGGGCGCCGCCGTGACCCTGGCGGTGGCTGGAAAACGCTCTTTAACATCATGGATTCTTTGGGGGACAGGGGCAGGTCTGCTCGTGAGCGTCACCCTTGAACTGCTGCAGGGGCTTACCCATACCCGGGTCTCATCGCTGGGGGACGTGGCGCTCAATACGCTGGGAGCGGGGCTGGGAGCGCTGGCCGCGGCCTGGGGCGCTTCCCGGCGACGTCACGCGCGGGACAGTTGACTTTTGGCGCGATGTAACTACAATGTAATTACTTCGCGATACAGAGGGTGGCGTGACCACGATTACCACGCGCATCATCAAGATTGGAAATTCGCAAGGCATTCGCATCCCCAAAGTGCTGTTAGAGCAGCTGGGCTTCCCTAAGCAGGTGACGCTGGAACTGACCCCAGATGGCGCTCTGGTAGTACGTCCTGGGCGCGCGCCCCGTGAGGGATGGCAGGAGGCTTTTCAGGAGCTGGCGGCTCAAGGCGAGGACGCCTTGCTCTCCGAGAGCGTGCTGGCGACGAGCTCCTTCGACGCGGGAGAAGCGGGGTAAGGATGAGTTGGCGCCGCTTTGACATTTACCTGGTGAACCCGGAAGCGGCTCTCGCCGAAGGACACAAGGGGCGTCCGTGTGTGATCGTGTCACCGGATGAGATGAATGTCCAGATCAACACAGTGATTGTGGCGCCGTTGACGACGCGGGGACGCGCTTATCCTACCCGCATTCCCTGCCATGTCGCAGGGAAGGACAGTTTTATCGTGTTGGATCAGTTGCGCACAGTGGAAAAATCTCGTCTGACCCGGCGATTGGGCCGTTTGCCTCAACCCTCGCAGGTATTGCTGTTGGAGGCGCTGGCGGAACTGTTCGCCGAATAGGGCAGGCCAAAATTTTTCGAAAGGGAGCAAGAGGCTCGTTCTCTATGAGCAAACGTAAGCTAAGGCGTCAGTTGAACCTGGTTCAAGTGGTGATGTTAGGAACCGCCGGCACCATCGCAGCGGAGATCTTTGTGCTGACTGGCCACGCCGCCGGCATGGCCGGCCCGGCAGCGGTGTTGGCCTTGCTGATCGGGGGGCTACTGAGTTACGCCGTGGCGCTTAATTACTGCGAGCTGGCAACGGCTTATCCCGTGGCCGGCGGCGCGATGAGTTATGTCCGCGAAGCGTATGGCACCGGGCTCCTCTCATATCTCGTCGGTTCGATGGACTGCCTCTCCAGCACCTTCTATGCCGCACTGTCGGCGGTAGGTTTTGCGTATTCGCTGCAGCTCTTCATCCCCGGTTTGCCCATCGTCCCTGCGGCGGTGGCTGTGGTCCTCCTGTTTATGGTGCTCAACATCTTCGGCGTCACCAAGGTGGGCAATGCGCAGATTGTCCTGGGTGGCATTCTGCTGACGGCGTTCGTCATCTACGTGATCGCGGGGTTCGTCCATCCGGCGGGTTTCCGCTGGGAGACCTTCATCGCGGGGGAAACGATCTTCGTTCATCACAGTGTCTGGGCGAACCTCTCCCGCATGTTGGCGACGATTGCGCTGGTCTACAACGCCTATGTGGGCTTCGAAGTGATCGCTGACGATGCCGAGGAGGTGAGCAACCCCGATCGCAACATCCCCCGTGGGATTCTTCTCAGCCTGACGTTGACCACAGTCATTTACGTGACGGTGAGCCTGGTGACGTTGGGGACGGTTCCCTGGCAGCAGCTGGCGGGTTCGGAGACGGCGCTCACTGATGCTGTGCAGCACTTCATCCCCGGTTGGGGCGTGCCGATGATGGCGGTGGCCGGCATGATTGCCACGCTCACCTCCGTCAACTCGGCGATGCTCAGCGCTACCCGTGAGGCCTTCACGCTGGGACGCGATGGCGTGTGGCCCACGATCTTCTCCAAACTGAGCCGGTTCCGCACGCCGTGGGTAGCGATCTTCATTATTGGCGCTATCAGTGCGCTGATTGCGGCGATTGGCCTGGTGGATTTCCTCAGCTACATCTCCAGCAGCGGTTACCTGTTTGTGCTGTTCTGGGGCAGCCTCTCGATGATCCGATTGCGCAGGCGCTACCCGAACCTGCGGCGCCCCTTCAAAGTGCCGTGGTTCCCCTTCACGGCTTACGCGGCCGGGCTGGCTTGTGTGTTGATCATCGCTTTTGCGGATCCCCGCGCGCTGGCCTTTGGGGCGGGGGTGCTGGCGCTGTTCGCGGTGGTGTACTATGTCGAGCCGCGCGTGGCTCAACACTTGCCCGCGCGGCGTCGCTTTGGGGAACCGGAGCCGGGCAAGGAACGCATTGTTGTCTCGGTGGCCAATCCGCAGACCGCCAAGGGCCTGGTGTATGTCGCGGGGATTCTGGCTGAGGCGATGGTGGACCCTTACATCTGCGTGTTGACGGTCAATGTTGATCCCCAACGCCTTTCGGCGCGCACCGCGCGCCGCCTGGTGCGGGATCTCAGCCCGGAGCAACGGGCGTTGTTACAAAATGCCGTGGCGGCATTGCAGGAACGCAATATCGCAGTCTATACCAAGGTGCGCGCGGCGCCGGGCATTGCCGAGGGAATTCTGGAGGAGGTCGGACGGCATTGCAACGTCAACTTCTTGCTGCTGGGCTGGCCTGGGCTGTTGACCCCGGCGCAGCTAGCGGAGAATCCCATCAACCTGGTCTTGCAAAAAGCGCCGACCAATGTGGCGGTGCTGCTCAACCGTGGGTTGCTGACCCAACCGCTGCGGCGAATTCTGGTGCCGGTGGGCGGAGGGCCGCATTCGCGGATGGCGCTGCGCCTGGCGTATGAGCTGGCTGAGGCCGAAAAAGCCCGGGTGACCGCGCTGCGCATCCTCAAGGGCGGCGTGGCTGAGGATACGGAGGAGCTGGAAGACCAGACCCTGTGGCTGCAGGAGATCATCGAAGAGGTGTTGGGGGCCGTCCCGCCCAACTTCACGCTCCTTGCCCGCAGCGCCAAGACGGTTCAGACCGGCGTGCTGGGCGAGACAGAGCGACAGCCGTATCAGCTGATTGTCCTGGGAGCTTCCGAAGAATGGGCCTCCCGCACGCGGTTGTTTGGCTCGGTGGATGACTGGATCGCGAATCAGGCGCCCTGTTCGGTCCTGCTGTGTCGGCGCTATGAGCCGGTGGCAGTCTCGTGGCTGCGTCGAAGCGTCAAACGGATTGAGCGCGAATATGAACACAATGCCGTAGTTCCAGCGTCGCGTTCAGAGGAATAGGAAGGGCGAAAACCGCCGGCATATTATCATGTTGTCCGTTACGTTTAACCCATTTCACCAGGAGGCTCGATATCATGATTGATTTGACAATTGTTCCTGAAGGCATGGAAAACGCTGTACGACGCGCGCGGGAGCGCAACATCATCATCCCCACCTTCGCGCAGCAGAAGGCTCCGGAGCTGATCCCTGACGTCATCAAGGCCGAGCTCAAGAGCATTGGCCTGTGGGATATTAACCCGCGGAACTTGTTTCGTATCACGTGGAAGAATGAGCCGGTGGCCTTTGGCGGAGGCTTTGACGGCGTGAACTACCTCGAACTGCCGCCGGCGCTCACCGGCGTGGAGGCGCGCATTGTGGTGCTGGTGGGCAAGTGGTTTCCCACCGGTGCGCACAAGGTGGGGGCCGCGTTCGGCTGTCTGGTGCCGCGCCTGGTGACCGGACAGTTCGATCCCACCCGGCAGAAGGCCGTCTGGCCTTCCACCGGCAACTACTGCCGCGGCGGCGCGTACGACTCGGCGTTGCTGGCCTGTCATTCCATCGCCATCCTGCCGGCGGAAATGAGCCGCGAACGCTTTGAGTGGCTGGCAAAAGTGGCTGATGAAACCATCGCTACCCCCGGCTGCGAATCGAACGTCAAGGAGATCTTCGACAAGTGCCATGAGCTCACCCGCGAGCGCGGCGATGACATCTTCATCTTCAATCAGTTCGAGGAGTTCGGCAACTATCTCTGGCACTACGAGATTACCGGTCACGCCATCGAGGAAGTGTTGGCGCAGGTGTTAGGGCCTCACGACACCTTCTTTGGCATCACGTCTAACACCGGGTCAGCGGGCACCATTGGCTGCGGCGATTATCTGAAGCAACGGTTCCCCTCCAGCCGCATCGTGGCCAGCGAGGCGTTGCAGTGCCCCACCCTGTTGCGCAACGGCTTTGGCGGGCACCGCATCGAGGGCATCGGCGACAAGCATGTACCGTGGATTCACAACGTCAGGAACACCGACGTCGTCACGGCCATTGATGATGAGGCGACGCTCAGCCTCATCCGCCTGTTTAATGAGCCGGCGGGCCGCGCGTACCTGATCAAGCAAGGGGTGCCGGAGAGCCTGGTGGCGCAGCTGGATTTGATCGGCATTTCCGGTGTCGCCAACATTCTCAGCGCCATCAAAACGGCTCGCTGGTTCGAGTTGGGGCACGAGGACGTCATCGTCACCGTGCTTACCGACTCGATGGAGCTCTATCAGAGCCGCCTGCGCGAGCTACACGAGGAGCACGGCGAGTACACTCTGACCGACGCCGCCGCTGATTACGCGCGCTACCTCCTGGGGCAGTCCACCGACAACATGCTGGAACTGACTTACCCGGAGCGCAAGCGCATCCACAATCTCAAGTACTACACCTGGGTGGAGCAGCAGGGCAAGACCTATGCCGAGATCCAGCAGCAGTGGTATCAGCCGGATTACTGGACGAGCTTCCAGGGGCAGGTGGGCGAGATTGATGCGCTCATCACGGAGTTCAACGCGCGCGTGGGGCTGCTGAAGTAATATCCCCTTATCGTAACATGCCAGGACTCCATCGAGATCCTGGCATGTTTGTATACCGCTCACGGCCATAATTTTCAAATCTCGTCCCTGTTCAGCGCACCGCCCTCTTCCTCTCCGCCTTCAGCGTCTGTCGGGCCTGAGGCGCCCGCACGCCAAACAGACTGCCCCTCTGAACCAGACACGCTTCGCCCGTGCCGTACCGGCGGGTACATGCCGCACCGGGCGATGAGTGCGGCAAAACCATAGGAGCCACTCAAGCCGCGCCGGCTGCCCTCTGGTGCCGCTCCTTAGCGGTTGCGCAGGATGAGGGGGAGGTAGACCCTCAGTTCTGGCTTTACCTCAAGGTATTCGGCAAATATCTCTTTCTGTCCCCCCTTGGACTCCACTACGGCCATCAGCAGGTAGTCGCCCACCGATACACCGCTGGTATCTAAAACGAGGTTCACAGTCTGACTCCCGCCGCCGGGGACGGTGACGTTCCGGGCATCAGTGTACACTTCTGTCTCCGCCCTGAAGTCTATCAGGCTCAGCCGGACGGTGCCTGAGGCCGCCTCGTCGGTCAGACGATTGGTGACAGTGATGGGAATGGTGACAACCTGCCCGCGCAACACCTCCACCGGGGGTACGCCCATTGCGCTCAAGGGCGGTTGACTGACGAAAGGCTCCACCTCGCCGGTGAAGGTCACGAAGGCGGTAGCCCCCAAGTCCGTCATCTCCAGTTGCGGCTCGTGGTAATGGACCAATTGCCCGGCATCACCCAGGTAGCGAACGGTATGGGTGATCTCCACCGTGGTCTCAGCGTTGAGAGTCATCTGCCAGCGCAGAGAGTTTCCCACAAGCACTCCGCCGCCGGGGTCAACGACCTGCCCACCGGCGGGCAAGGGTTGCGTAAGGGTGATCACCACAGTTTCGGTGAAAGGGTTATCCACCCAGATGTGGGGAATGTAGGTCAGAGTATCCTCATCTACCGTGATCCGGGTGCGGATGGGATAAGGGATGGTTGGTGCATCTGCCTGGGCCGGGCTGATCGCCTGGAGCATGGCGGCAGTCGTCACCCGTGTGGGATTCCAAACAGTGCCGTCGCGGGTCACATGGTAGGTGCCAGTATCGGTGCTGCCCAGCAAGTCCATGGCTATGGTGCTGCCCTCATCGGGGGAAACTCCCTCGTCGTCCCGTTTATAAGGCACACGAACTGTGTCCGATCCATTGCCGGCGATAGGCTTGACGCCCTCCCCCACCAGTGGCTGATAACTCATGCCCAGGAAACCGGTGTTGCCATAGTCGGCAATCACCTGGTAGACGGTATGATAAGAGGTTGGGTTGGAGACGTTAACCTCAGAATAAGACGAGCGTTCAGCCCACCACCAGCGCCCAAACAGTTTGTACTCCCCTTCACTCTTGTTGGTGATCGAGGAGATGCTGCCGCGAGCAATCTGGGGCGGTACGCCTTGAACGATGTTATCCATCCCGTGGACGGCGTTGAGGTAGATACGGCCCGCCGTGTTCAAGGAGCCGCCCATCCCTTCCACGGCCAGGTTCATCATCTGGGCGTCCTCCTGGAGCTGTTGGCTGTTCTGATACAAATCCCAAAAGGTGGACCCGACATCTACAGCCAGGACACCCGGACCGTCGGCGTAGAGGAAGGCGAGCCCTTTGATGAGATACTTTGCCAGGAAGTTGGCGATCCAATTCCCCTGCCCGCTCTCCCGGTCGCTTCGCGCCAGATGAAGGGGGAGCGCCCTTCGCTCCAGAGCAAAGGCCAGCACCATGTTGGCCTTTTCCCGCTGGGTCAGGTCTTCAATGTAAGCCTGTTCTTCCTCGGGGGTCAACGCGGGCATCTCGGCGATTGTCTCATCTCTGGTATCGGCCACGTCCTGCTTGTAGATGTCCCCCAGTGTCTGTTGAGCCGGATAGAGCTGACTTTGCAATGCCAGGTCACTTTGCAGGCCAACCTTCAAACCATACTTCACCGCCCCATCGGTGAGAAGGTCCTCGGCGGCGGCATCCAACATATCGGCGGCATAGTAGATGTGGGCGCCGTTGAAGAACTCTTGGGCAGTGCGCACCGCATTGGCGCCGGTGAGTTCCTGTTGAAGCGCATCGCGAAAGGCGTTTCGGGCAGGCTCATGGCTGGCCTTCAAGTCGAGGATATGCCCCCAGCCACGGCCGACGACGCCGGGGAACTCCATCTTGGTCAAGTCCTTGGCTTTGTCTACGGCGTCAAACCCGTCGGCCAGGATGCCGGCGCTATCTATGACGGCCTCGGCGATGAGCTCAATTTCGTGTTCGGTCTTCTGGATGGCAAAGTAGTCGCCGTCCAGCGCGATCCTGTGGGCCTCGACCAAGACCTGATCCAGGCTGCCGTTCGTTTGGGTCGCCAGATGCTGCACTTTTTCGGCCAGCGGCGTCGGCGCGCCGCCCCCCATGGCCAGTTTGGCCACGAAGGCGTCGTAGGAGCCGTTGTGGGTAGCATCGAAGGCCCCTGGCGTGGCCGGAAAGTCCGGGGACTCGGTGTAGCCCGTGACGTAGGTGTTGCCGTCTGCATCCACGGCGATGCCATCGCCTCTGTCATCGCGACTGCCGCCCAGGAAGGTGGCGTAGGCCAGGGCGCTGCCCGTCGGGTTCAGTTTGGCCACGAAGCCGTCGCCGTAGGTGGCAGAGCCGTCGTAGTTACAGTCGCCATCGGTGCCGCAACTCGTATCGAGGGCGCCGGGCGTGGCCGGGAAGTCGGAGGACCAGGTTACACCCGTGACGTAGGCCGCACCGCTCCCGTCCACGGCGATGGCCCAGCCGTAGTCCCAGCCGCTCCCGCCGAGGAAGGCGGCGTAGGCCAGGGCGCTGCCGGCCGGGTTGAGTTTGGCCACGAAGGCGTCCCAGTAGCCGTTGTGGATTGTATCGAAGGCCCCCGGCGTGATCGGGAAGTCGGTGGACCAGGTTTCGCCCGCGACGTAGGCAGCGCCGCTCCCGTCCACGGCGATGGCAAAGCCCCCGCTGTTCATGCTCCCGCCGAGGAAGGTGGCGTAGGCCAGGGCGCTGCCGGCCGGGTTGAGTTTGGCCACGAAGGCGTCCCAGTAGCCGTTGTGGGTTGTATCGAAGGCGCCGGGCGTGGCCGGGAAGTCGGGGGAATTAGTGTAGCCCGTGACGTAGGCCGCGCCGCCCCCGTCCACGGCGATGGCCCAGCCGTCGTCCCAATCGCCCCCTCCGAGGAAGGTGGCGTAGGCGAGGGCGCTCCCCGCCGGCTTGAGTTTGGTCACGAAGGCGTCATAGCCGTCGTTCCAGGTCCTGTCAAAGGCGCCGGGCGTGGTCGGGAAGCCGGATGACTCGCTCCATCCCGTCACGTAGGCCGCGCCGCTCCCGTCCACGGCGATGGCCTCGCCGTAGTCATTGCCGCCCCCGCCGAGGAAGGTGGCGTAGGCCAGGGTGCTCCCCGCCGGGTTGAGTTTGGCCACGAAGGCGTCGTAGGAGCCGTTGTGAGTCGTATCGAAGGCCCCCGGCGTGGTCGGGAAGTCGGAGGAATAGGTACATCCCGTGACGTAGGCCGCCCCGCTCCCGTCCACGGCGATGGCAAAGCCCCCGCTGTTCATGCTCCCGCCGAGGAAGGTGGCGTAGAGGAGGGCGCTCCCCGCCGGGTTGAGTTTGGCCACGAAGGCGTCGTAGGAGCCGTTGTAGGTCGCATCGAAGGCGCCGGGCGTGGTCGGGAAGCCCGAGGAACGGGTGTAGCCTGTGACGTAGGCCGACCCGCCCGCGTCCACGGCGATGCCCCGGCCCCAGTCATCGGCGCTCCCGCCGAGGAAGGTGGCGTAGAGCAAATCATCCGGGTTGTCTTGGCTGATCGCCGGATCGCCTGCTGCCTCGGGAGAGGACAGGGAGAGGGGGAGATGGGGAGCGGCGGAGAAGGGAAAAGATACTTCAAAGGTTCCTGGTTTCAGGTTGAAGGTTACAGGTTGGCCCTCCGGTGTAGCACCCTCAACGGCCAGGAGGGGCAGGGAAAAGTCGCCCAGGGCAGTAGCGACCCTCACCCCCTGCCCTTCTCCCGCATCGGGAGAGGGGAGGAGTTCGACGGCCTCGGCGCCCTCCACCCGCAGGCGGATGGCGGATAGATCGCCGCCATCCCGCACCTCCAGGCGCCATGGCAGGGGCGTGCCTTGCGCTCGCTCTCCGGCAGGCGCGGGGCCGGCCCCCACCACCAGGTCTACACCGGGGTAGAGGTCCCCGTAGCGGACGCCGGCATACACGGGCACGTCGGTGCGCCACGCCGCGGGGTCGTTGCCCATAAAGTAGTTGAGCGAGGTCTCCAGGCGACCGAGAGGTTCCAGGCGGGGGCGAGGGTTAGCGCCGGGGAAACTCAGTTTGAGGTTGACGCCCCTCTGTGGAGAGGAGGAGACAAGGTGAGGGGGAGACAAGGTGATCATCTCCCTGTTCCCTTGTCCCCTTATCTCCTCGTGAAGCTGCTCCAGCACCGTCACCCAGATCCCGTCCTCGGTCAGCCAGATGGTGCGCTCGCCGCCGCGCACCTGGAACCGGGCGCGCGGGTCGAACTGGCCGACGTTTTCGATGAACATGACGGGGCCAGAATCCAGGGCAGCCTGTACGCGGGCCGGGGCCGGGCCCGCCGCCGAGGGGGCCGGCGCCGCCGCGCCGAGGGACGACGACACGAGCGTGGCGAGAAGAGCGATAATCAGCATCAAACGAGCAGAAGCGAGCCGCTTCATGGTGCACCTCCTCAATGACATCGTTGGCTCAGACAGCACGCCCTCCCCCGGCCCGGTCGCCGCCGCGGGAGCAGTCGGCTGGAGCGCGAGCGGTTGGGCGCAGTGGGTTCTGGGCGTTGTGGTGCCGGGGAAGGCGGAAACCCTCCCCGGCATCATCCTGGCTCTCAATAGTCCCGCATCACCAGCGGCAGAAAGACCTGCGCCCGCACCGGCAGGATCAGCAGGTCGTAGACGGCATCGCAGTAGGCGGCGTAGTCTGAGGACGGTGGGCTGACCTCCAGGTAGTAGGTTCCGGAAGTCGTCGGTGTCCAGAGAACCGAAATTCCGCGCCCCCGGTATTCATATCCCCACCATTCTCCCTGAAGGTTCATGCCAGCATCGTACAGGCGCGCCCTTGTCGCCATCCCCCACCCTAGATTGGAGGTCTCGATGCGGTAGGGCACGTTGTTGGTGACGTCCGTGCCGGGCACGGTAAACTTCACCCAGTCGGTGTCGGTGGTGGCGTGGAAGGTGTGGAACTGGATGCCGGCGTAGCCGCTGGCAGTGGTAGGGGTGTCGTCGTTCTCGTAGATGTCGGTGCTTACGGGCGATGGCTGCGGCCCCTCCAGCCAGATCTGATGGCCGGCCGCGTTGTAGTAGTAGACTGCCGGCTGAGCGCAGCGGTGGTCTACATCAACTGCCGAGCAATCTCGCGACCAGTAGAGCCCGTCGAAGTCAGCGCGGTAGTTGCCGGAAGCGTCGGCGGTGGTGTTCTGAGAGTAACTATACCAGCCCCAGTTAAGCCATCGCTGGACCTGCGGCCTGACCGGCTCGCGGGCAGGCGACCTGCCGTAAATGCGGTTGTTGGTCGCGTCGGCGTTGACCGTCAGTTCAGGGATGGTCAAGGAGACGCTGTCGCCGTCGCCGGTCTGCACCTGGACGATGTCCCCCGGGGTAATGGTCACCGGCGTGCCGTCGCTCAGCCCGCCGTAGTAGTAACCATTGTCCAGTGAGGTCGTGGAGTAGACGGCAATGGGACTGCCGTTCCGCTTCAGCGTGACGGTGACGAGCACGTTGGGCGTCTCGCTGTAGCCATTGACGGTGTCATCTCCTTTCTGGGCGTTGACGGTGAAGGCGGACGGGTAGCGGTGCGTATAGTGGCCGTTGGGGCCGGCGCTCCAGACGTCGGCGGCGTCCTGTCCGCCTACCTGCGCCCCGCTGAACGACATGTTGTAGGTCCCGCCGGTGACGGTGGTCTCGACACAGTACCCGTACCAGTAGCCGCTGTCGCGGCGGAAGTCATACAGTCGGGCCAGCAGGTGGCCGTTGTAACCGGAGCCGGTCAGGTGACCGGTACCGCCGTCCAGCCGGGCGGTGAGGTTCTGCACCGTCATCGTCTCGGCCACCACGCCGTCCGTCACCTCGATGCGGTCGGTGGGGATGATGGTGCTCCCCATCCAGGTGGAGAACTCCCCATCATACGAGTCAACCCACACCGAGGATTGGGTATCCTTCACAGCGCCGCCGCTGTCCTTGAGCGTGACGGTCACACTGCCGGCGCCGGGATCGCTCCAGTAGCCTGAGACCTCTGCCCAGGTCAGATCGGCGACAATGGCCGGGACCGCGCGCTCGCCATACTGGTAGTTCCCCTCGGCATCGTAGACGTAGAAGTAGGCAAAGTCGCCTCGCACCAGGTCCACCTCAGTATCCATGGCAAATTCGCCGGATCCGTTAGCGCGGGCTGCGGCACAGTCAGAGTCCCACGAGCAAGAGGTTGGGACGTAGCCCCCGGTGCTCTTGTAGAAGGTGGCTTCCACCAACCGATTGGCGCCGGTGGTGCCGGTGGCCCGGTTGGTCGTGCGGTCCAGCGTCACGTGCAGGTCGGTTGCCGTGTACTGCACGGAGACGCCCCCGCCGCTGACCCGGACGACGTCGCCAGCCCGGATGGTATCGGTGAACCAGCCGTAGTAGTAATTGGAGGCGCTGCTTCTGCCCCTGTAGGTGGAGACGATGCTCCCCGCGCGGCTCAGCGTGGCGGTGAAGTCGCCCTCCGGCTTCAGGGAGCCCCGGAAACTGCTGGAGTTGAAATTGGCGGAAATGCTGTAGGCGTAGAACCCGTAGGAGGTGCTGTTGCCGTTCGCGTCGCGGGCGTAGACGTAGCCATACGCCCTGCGGTCAAAGTCTACCTGCCCGGTGAAGTTGGCGCTGAAGTTGCCGCCGGAGTCGGTGCCGACCGTCTTGGATTGGCCGTACCAGGAGCAAGGGTCACCGCTGGGATACGAGACCGATACTTGTACCGAACGACCGGGGTCGGTCTTGCCGGCCACGGTGTTCGCCACCGGGTCCACCCAGGCGCTCAGAGGGGCCACGACGGTGCTGACGGTGTTGCCGTGGGCTGTCACCTCCACCACATCGCCGGGCCGCAGGGCCCAGTCATAACCGTAGGTGGGGCACGAGTGCCAGGAAGGGTGGAAGTAGTAAGAGCCACCACTGGAGCTGGTAGTAGATTGGGTCGCGATGACCTGCCCAGCCCGCAGGATGCGCAGGGTCACGGAGGTGTTCGGCGTCGTCTGGCCCGAGACCTCAGTCCACCTGTCGCCGCTGCTCCCGGGCTCGACGTAGGCGTCAATGCTGGGGTCGGTGGCCTGGATCCCTATGTCGGCTGCTTGCACACCGCCGGCAGGGCCGGCGGCCACACGGCTCAGGCCGAGCACCTGCTCGGGGAGCGCGCGGGCGGCCTCTACGGCGCAGGTGGGGGGTGAATCGTCGGCGTAGGCCGTGACGCCGGTCACGCCGGGGAGGAGAGAGAGGATATCCGTCACCTCCGGTGCTGCCCCCCGCACGGCCACGCCGTGCAGATCGGGCCGGACCTCGAACCCCGCAATGCGTCCCTCGGCGCGGAGCCGCTCCAGCTCGTTCAGGATGGGCTGCGCCTGCCGCTGGGTTATGCTCCGGGCATACTCTGCGGCCTGCTCTGGGGTCAGGTTCGGCGGAACGTCGGTGGGATCGGGTGGAACTACAGGGAGAACAACCAGGTAGTCAGCAAGTGGCGAGGAAGGGCTTGCCATCCTGTCTGATGCGGGGATGGGCATGGGTCTGGCAGCAATAGCAGGGATAGCGAGATGGCGCATGCCCACCAGTACCGCTGCGAGAATCACTGCGCCGATCAGAAAATAGAACCGTTTCATGGGAATACCTCCTGTTTTGTGAATGGTAATGACTACAATTCCACGACGCGCAGTCCTCTGTGAAAATACTGAAGAACACCTCCTGTTTTGTGAATGGTAATGACTACAATAGCCAAGCTGCACCGCTCCCCTCCACGGCGCCGCAGCCCGGGTCATAATGGCTCCCGCCGAGCAAGGTGCCATAGAGAAGGGTGCCCCCGCTGCGTGTCGTATTGAAGGCTCTCCAGAAGATACCTCCTTCAGTCATCGTTCACTTCGGCCTGCACTACTCCCGAGATTACGCATCAACAAAGGTAGATAGACAGAGTAAACGGGCGGCTCATACAAGATGGCGTCGGAGTAAGCCACCGACACGTTGCCGGCTCCGTCGCGGAATTGGACCCCGACCGTATGTTCCCCCGGCTGGGCGGGCAGCGTCCAGGTGTGGCTCGTGACGAATGGATCCCAGGCGCTCCAGGCTGCCATGTCGTTCCGCAGCCGCAGGTGAGTCACGCCGTTGGTGTCGCTGGCGCTCAGGGTCAAGACAACCTGCGTGTCGGTCACGACTTCGGCACCCCCTTCGATCAGGATGCTGCCTGTGGGCGGGGTCGTGTCGAGGACGATGGTGTCGCTGCAGGCATCGGACTCGTTGCCTGCCCGGTCGCGGAACCTGATGTAGACTGTCTTCGTGCCCTCTCCCGCCGTCAGTGTCCAGTTCAGCGAAGTGGCATAAGCCACCCAGGTGGCACCGCCGAAGTCGCTGCTATTGGAGGCCATCACCTGGCCTACACCTGTGCCCACATCTGCCCCCGCCAGATTCAGCGTCACTGCCGTCGAGGCCGCGTAAGTAGCCCCAGCGTTGATGCTGACGCTGCCGGTGGGCGGTGTCTCGTCGTTGGTGAGGATGACGAGGCCGTACTCCGTTGTGCAGCCGTAGGCCCAGGGGTCCCAGTGGTCTACCTTGCCATAGTATACTCCGCTGGCCGAGGGTTGCCAATCCAGGCGTGACGACCACATCCTCGCGTAGTCGTCGTTGGAATCAATCAGCGTGCTGCCGTCCATCCCGTAGAGGTAGAGCACCGTGTCGGCGTGGCCGCCCGTGTTGGTCGTTGCCAGGGTGTAGGTGACGCCGGCGGCGGCGTAGAACTTCACCCAGTCCTGATCGCCCTCGGTGTGAACGTTGTGGGTCTGGGAGACGCCATCGGTGGTGATCCAGTTGGCGCTGCCGGCGGTGTTGTCCGCTTCATAAGCGTCGGGGGCGGTGTCGCAGATGTCCACCGTGTGCTGGGCATCGCCGTCGCCACCGGCATAGGTGCTCTGGTTGCCGGCGAAATCACGGGCACGGGCGCGAAAGTAGTAGGTATGACCGTCCAGGCCGACGAAGCGGGTGTAGGTCTCGGTGGTGCTGATAGCCAGGTCCGTCCACGTGCCACCTGCCCCCTCCCGATACTGCACGTCGTAAGCGGCGATGCCGGACAGGGCGTCGTAACTGTCCCACCAGTTCACCCAGAAGTCGCGGAAGGGCGCGTCACCATACATCTGGCTCACACTGGCGGCAACAGTGGGCGGGGTGCGATCAAGCCCCAGGTTCCACGCCCCTGCACCGGTCCAGTGACCAACCCAATCGAAGGCCCAGATGTAAAAGGCTCCACCCCGCTGCTCAGCCAGGCCGCTGGTGTCGAAATCCCAACTCCAACCGTCTCTGCCATCCTGGTCGGCGCCGAGCCATACCCAATCGGAGTTCTCCCAGTCAGCGTCGTGCCACAGGAACTCGACGCGATTGACGCCGCTCTCGTTATCGACGGCGGAGACGATCACCGTTTGTGTGGTGGAATCAATCCAAGAATCAGGCTCCGGCGAGACAATCTCGGCAGTGGGCGTGATGGCATCGGTCAGTAAGTGAATTGAATATATGTAATCGGTTCCGCCCTCGTATCCGTAATCACGGACTTTGATGTAGTAAGTCCCATCGTGAGGTAGTTCATGGCTCAAGTGCGAATCAGGAGTAGTGGGCTCATCGTCGTTCTGGGCCAGAACGGTCGTTCCGTCGCTGTCCAACAGGTAGAGGTAAGAATCCAGCGACGATCCTTCACTCTGGGCGTCGATATCGACAACCACCTTATCGCCCGTTGTGCCACTGAAGGCGTAGAAATCTTCATCATTTATGTAACAGATATCGGCATTGAGCGTTTGTCCATAACTGAACCCCGTCGCTAAGTCAGGGGAATCGTTGATCTCGTTGTCGTCATTACAAGCAACGAGATTGACGGCTGTCACATATCTTTCAATCAGGCAATTGCCGTAAGCGACCTTGAAGTATCCATCGCCATTCCACCCACTCCCCCAGCTGTTGCGCACGATCCAGTAATTTCCCGCATCGTTATAGCCGACGATGGAGACAGCGTGATTGGTATACTCCGGATCAGGGTCGCAATGGTAGAGATCATTGCTATCAAAACTGCCCTCCATATAAATCGAAACGGCTAAGGGACCATGTGCAAGTAACGTATTCTTGATCTCATCACGGGTAGGATACCACGTGGTATCTGTACGCGCTACGGAATACAAGCGTGAATTCCAATCGCTGCAGCGATCGCTGCATTGGTAATCGCTGCACTCCGTGTCGCTGCAGTACGTGCACATGTCGGCTCGGCAACCATTGCTGTCGTACGTACAACCATCAGAATCCCCATCATGATAGGGAAGACACTCTTCGTCGGGGATTCCCTCATCCCGGATAAAGGACAATGCAGATGTCTCCCAGCCACCATTACAATCCCCGGCATTGACGGCGCAGTCGGTGACCAGGTACTGTTCGGACATATCAGGATCGTGGGCCGGGTTGCGGTATCCAACGTTGGTAGCGGCCTCAGCAACGCCGACGGCGGCAAAGGCCCAGCAACTTCCACAAATCCCCTGATTCTTAATCGGCGTCAGCCAATCGCCGCCATCGTAAGTCCGCCAATCGAAGGAGGAAGGCGCACTGAGATTCTGGGTGTCCAACGAAGGGGAAGGGACAGAAGGCGCGGCAGGCTGCGTGGATGAATAAGGTTCTGAGGCCCCCATTGATTTCTCGGCCAGGCTTACAGCCTCAGCCGCAGACATGATCTCCCGACCATCAGCATCCACGCAGAGAGCGGAAACCGGCGAAAACGGACCTGCACCATCCCGCTTGCTTATCGTATCCAAACCTTGACGCACACAGGCATTGTAAGCCTGACCACAGCGGCCTTCGAGGAAATCCCAATCTTTACACGAGAGCTGGTTGGGTAGCCGACAGACCCCCTGCTGGCTGCCGTCCGGTGCGTCCACGACTTCGTACGTGTAGCCGAGCTCAGCGCAATAGACCGCCGCCGGATTCCGCATGGATTGCATGTTGCCGTAGGCAAACTCATCTTGAGCTTGTACGGAAGCGGTTGTCGTCGATGGCAACCCGGATGTTTGGGAGGAACGCGCCTTAAAGAAATCGTCAACATCGGTAACCTGATCGTGCGAAGTCTCCTTGATATGCGTCGGCACCAGGCTCTCCGGCACGGCCTCCAGCCACTGCAGGTATAACCCCTCGGCGCTGGGCATCAGCGCTTGCCACGCACCATCAAGCGAGCGTTTGGCTATGAGGTTGATGCCCTCCTGCAGGGTTCGTTCTTCGCTTTGCCACTCGGCAACGCCGTGCGCCCACTCGCCCTCGACCGATACATGCGAGACAGCTGCCTGATAGCGCGGCCCCCAGTAGCGCAGGTACTTGTCCAACACCGCCTCGATGGCCTGCCGGGCGCGGGCTTCTTCGACCTCTGGCGACAGATCGTCAGGGGACGGAGGTTCGTGGGGGGTGGGCGTCCCGGTTTGGGGCGCGGCGCCTGTTGGAATGGGGGTCGGCTCGGTCGGCGGCGGGGCGTAGGCAGAGGCCATAGGCAGAGAGGCAGGAGACGCTCCAGGGACAACGCTGATCATCGTCAGCACAAACGACATCGTAATTGCGAGAGCCTTTTTCATTTGAGTTCGAGGAACTTTTTCGCTGTTCATCTAGACCTCCGCCTAAAGTTACGGTATAACTTTTTGCGCCCGCAAGTGGAATTAGAACCTTAACATTCGAAACTATTGCCGATTTGTGATATAACATAGGTATCTCACGCAAACGGAGGATACCGATGAGCAAGTCCAG
>Ga0209201_1000375_pt1 | contig 64629 bp, 41 predicted proteins | sample AD_UKC055_MetaG_FD_184411 | JGI IMG/M metagenome (GOLD analysis project Ga0209201, IMG submission 184411) | Active sludge microbial communities of municipal wastewater-treating anaerobic digesters from USA - AD_UKC055_MetaG (SPAdes) (version 2) | ecosystem: Engineered > Bioreactor > Anaerobic >...
AATCTCTTTAGAATTTTACAAAAAATTGTATGTCCTCTTTCTGTCAATCAAAATAATCGGTAGCATAGAAATTGAAACTTGCTTGAGTGCTCATTTATAATTATTATATACATTATTACCATATGGAAAAGCGATAAATAGAAATAGACATATTTTTCCGCTTGACAGAATTGATTGTTTTTATACATAATGAAAATCGAGGATCAGTTTATGGTTAAAAAACATGCTAAAATAACACAAGAACTTGAACTAGAAAATGTTGAGGGATATACTGAAGCCCAAAAGAAATATTACTCTTCTTTAGGTTTTAAGCCCTATCTAACTGAAAATGGGAGAATAAAATGGCTGCGTCCCGATCAGCATTTATTGCGAATAAACTCTCATTTGAGAAGATCTCGCTCAGCGAGGCTTTTTCACCGTAAAAATGTTCATTTCCCTCATCGGCGAAGACATAGACCTGCTATTGTAAAGCTCATTCAACGAAATTGGTTGTTTATCTTAATTGTGATAATTGGGTTATTAGCAGTTGTTCTTGTATTACTAAATCCTCAGATTATATTTTAGGAGTATTAAGAGATTTGAAGATATTACTGGTTAATGATGATGGAATTTTAGCACCCGGAATAAGAGCCTTATATAAGGAACTGAAAAATGCCGGCCATAAAATTACGATTGTAGCCCCGGATAGTGAAAGAAGTGCTGCATCGCATTCTTTAAGTATTCGTAAAGAACTGAAGGTGAAAAAAATTGCAGATAATGAATATGCCGTTAGTGGAACTCCTGTTGATTGTTCTATTATAGCTTTACAAAAGATTCTTGCCGAGCCAGTAGATATAATTATTTCGGGAATTAATGCGGGACAGAATATGGGAGAAGATGTTTTATATTCTGGAACAGTTGGAGCCGCAATGGAAGCAGCTCTTTTGGGAAATAGGGCAATAGCTATTTCTATAACTTCTTATAAAAACCAAAGATTCGATGTGGCAGCTCACTGGATGCGTAAATTGTTAGATTTAGGCATCGATAAACAAGCTGAAGAATATGGAGTTTTGAATATTAATGTTCCTAATCTTCCTATAGAAGAAATAAAGGGTATACGTTTAACCCGGACAGGTCATCGTAAGTATTATAATTTTGTTAAGGTTATAAAAGAAAACGATGATGGTTTTGTTTATGAAGTTGGCGGTGATATTCCAGTTTGGGATAATCAAACAGGATCCGATGCGGAAGCTGTAAATAATGGTTATATATCTTTAACTCCTTTGGGCTTTGAACTTACAAAAAGTGATACCTATCCCAGAATTCTTAATTGGCTGGAAGAAAATAAGTTGCTGCAATTGGAGAGCTGATAATGCGGTTTGAGGATCAACGATTAAAATTAGTAAACGAGCTTAAACTGGAAGGAATAACTTCTCCGGCAGTGTTAGATGCTTTTGCTAAAGTGCCACGAGAGAATTTTGTTTTACCAGAATATCGTGAATACTCATATCAGAATCGTCCTTTACCGATAAAAGAGGGACAAACCATTTCGCAACCATTGATGATAGCTATAATGCTTCAATTATTAGATTTAAAATCATCAGATACAGTTTTGGAGATTGGAACCGGCAGTGGTTATCAAAGTGCCTTACTAGCTGAAATTGTTAAAGAAGTTTGCACTGTAGAACGACTAGAATCGCTTTCTTTGAATGCTCAAAAGGTTTTACGCAATGCCGGTTACAACAATATTTATTTTCGCATTGGGGATGGACATAGCGGTTGGCAAAAAGCATATCCACCTCATAAAGAATTTGATAAGATAATTGTTTCTGCCGCAGCGCAAGATATCCCAAACCGTTTACTGGAACAATTAGTTATAGGTGGTAAGTTAGCAATTCCAATTGGAAGAGCAGGTTTTCAAATATTACATATAGTAAACAAAACCGAAGATGGTTATACTATAACTCAGGCAGGAGGATGTTCTTTTGTTCCTCTTGTTTGTGATAATAACAACTTGGGGTAAAAGATGTTAAAAGATGTTTTCGCCTGGCTTAAAACTATAATGAAAAAACCGGATAAATATGCCGACTTAAAACTGTTTCCTGTTTTCAATGAGTGTAGTTCATTTGAGCTATATTTACTTAGTAATTTTTTGCATAAGCGCACCTATCAAGCTGGAGAAATTCTATATGACAAAGGTTATCCTTTAGAGGTTATTTATTTTGTATTATCGGGAGAAATAGAAGTAACAGGTCCCACCCACCCGCAAGGTTGCTATGTTATTGGAAAAAATCAGGTTTTAGGTTTGATTGATATGTTCAGCGAAGAAACTCGCAGCAGTTCAGCTAAAGCAATAACAGATGTAACCACTTATGTGATTTCTCGTTTTGATTTATTGGATTTAGCAAAGCAGAATCCGCATTTAGGAGTTAAATTACTATATGCTTTTTGTCAAACCTTAAGTAATTATATCTTAACAATTTCAGCTATAAAGGCAAAAATCGAGTAATGAACTGGACAAAGCTGATTTTTTATCTTTTGTTATTTGCAATCTTCATTCTTGCTGTGGTTTTTTATCATTCGATAATATACTACCTTGTATATGCCTTAATCTTTTCTTATATACTTGATCCATTTGTAAACTGGCTTGAGTATCATCATTTCCCCAGTTGGTTAGCAGTTATAACTATCTATCTTATTATCGCGGGAATTATTGCCTGGTTCACTTCCCGTTTGGTTCCAGCTTTAGTTCAACAAGGAAACAATCTTTTTAATATTTTGGCAAGTGGAGAACAACTAAACGGGCAATATATTATAACTCTGCCTTTTATTAGTAGAATATATGAATTTTTGGTCGAATTGGATACTAAAATACCTGGTTTAGGGATAGCACCCAAGATGATAGAAATCTTAGATCAGACCAATGTTTTTTTAGCGAAAATTCCCAAATTGCTGATTGATAATTATAAAAGGATATTTTCCACTATATCCATTATTGCTACAGTTCCTTTAATGAGTTTCTTTATTTTAAAGGATAAATACAAACTCCGGAAAGGTATTTTAAGTTTATTTAACAACCGCTATTTTGAGCTTTGCATAATTATGTTCCGTAAAATTGATAGCACTATAGGTAATTTTTTTCGAGCTATCTTGTTTGAAATTATTGCCGTTGGTATTTTAGCTTCTACTGCTCTTACAATTGTGGGAGTTCCAAATTCTGTATTAATTGGGGCTACAGCTGGAGTTGCCAATATCATACCTTATTTTGGACCTTTTTTGGGAGGAGCATTAGCAGTAGCAACAGTTTTGATTAATGGTAGCTCCATCCTATATGCAATATATGTAATAATAGCAATGTACATTGTCCAATTGATAGATAATAATATCGTTTACCCTGTTGTTGTAGGAGGCACAATTAAAATGCACCCACTATTAGTTTTGTTAACTTTAATTGCAGGTGGTTGGTATGGTGGCATTCTTTGGATGCTTATTTCTGTCCCCCTTGTATATATAACCTATAATCTAATTAAGGTCTTATATGTAAATCTTAAAGACTTTAAAATAATATAAAAGAGGTAATAATGAGTTTACTCGATAAATGTTATAAGTTTACAGATGCCCGTAAGGTTATGGCAATGGGCTTTTATCCTTATTTTCGAGAAATTACTTCCGAACAGGATACAGAAGTTATCTGCAACGGAAAAAAAATGTTAATGATGGGTTCAAATAGCTATTTAGGTTTAACGAATCACCCTCTCGTAAAAGAAGCTGCCATAAAAGCAATTCAAAAATACGGAAGCGGTTGTGCTGGCAGTCGTTTTTTAAATGGCACTTTAGATATTCACCTGCAGCTGGAAAACGAATTGGCAAAATTAGTAGGCAAAGAAGCAGCAATTTGTTATCCTACTGGTTATCAAGCAAATGTTGGATGTATTTCTACTATGGTTGGGAAGAACGATTTTGTGATAACAGATAAATATGACCATGCCTCAATTATTGATGGTGCTTTACTTGCTGAAGGGAAAATGCTGCGATATAAACATAACGATATGGCTTCTTTGGAACATTTACTAAAAGATATTGGAAGCAAGAATTCTTTAATTGTAGTGGACGGCATATTTTCCATGGAAGGGGATATTGCAAATCTTCCTGCTATCTGTGATTTAGCAGAAAAATACAATTCTGAGGTTATGGTTGACGAAGCCCATTCTTTAGGTGTCTTAGGAAATTTGGGTGCAGGAACAACTGCTCATTTTGGCTTAACTGATAAGACTGCTTTCATAATGGGAACTTTCAGTAAATCTTTAGCATCAGTAGGTGGTTTTATAGCTGCCGATGAAGCTCTTATCCACTATTTGAAACATAAATCTAGAGCTCTTATTTTTTCTGCATCTCTTCCACCTGCATCAACTGCCAGCGTTTTAGCAGCATTAAAAATTATGGAAGAAGAACCTGAACGCATAGCCAAGCTATGGGAAAACACAAACTATATGTTATCAGAATTTAAAGCAATGGGGTATAATACAGGAGATAGCTGCACACCAGTAGTTCCTTTACATGTTGGCAATATGATGACTGCCTTTAATATGTGGCGTCGTTTAGGTGAAGAAGGTGTTTTTATTAATCCCGTAGTTCCTCCTGCTGTTCCACCCAGTTCCTGTTTAATTAGAACATCTTTTATGGCAACTCATACCCAAGATCAACTCGATATGGCTCTGGATAAATTCAGAATGATTGGTAAAGAGCTTAATATAATTTAATATATAAATGAGAATCAGCGTATATTTTTAAAATAAAATAAGCCATATATGGAGGATCAAAATGGCAAGCAAGAGTAGTGTGGAATACTATTCCAATATTAAAGAAATGTCTCCTATCAGAGCGATTGCCGAAACTCTGATGAATAACCATCTAGTTCGCAAAGTAGATATTCGCGAGGCATATGAATTGGCAATAAAACAACCCGGTGTAAGTGTTACTGATTTACCGATGTACCCGGAATTCGTAAAACTGCATAATCTTCCGAAAGATGCCAAAATTATTAACGATTGTCACGGCAATATCATTGGTAGAACCGCAAAAGCACGCAGGTTTTACAATCGGGTAAATCCTTCACTTAAAAATAAGTTGGAGAGCGATTTTCGGGAAGCCGTTTGGCAAATGCAGCATTATCCGCTCATCAAAGCTGAAGCTATTTTGGGTATGGATAAGGACCTAATGCTGAAAGCCACTTTTATAACCACTGAAAGCGATGCTGCCAATCTTTATTTTTGGTTGTTGAATTTTGCACCTTATGAATCTCTGGCGCAAGAATATGAAGCAAGTCCTAAACTTCCAATTCAGGATATTATTTTAGTCGCTTTTAATGAATGGACTTGCAACGATTCTTATTATAACAATGTTGGCGCACCGCAGCTGGCTTTAGTAGATGAAAAACACAATGTAATGGTCAACCTTGGGATGCGTTATTTCGGGGAACGCAAAAAAGGAACTTTAACTCTTGCCTGGACTTCTGGTATCCGAATTGGGATGGCTGCCTGCCATGGTGGTATTAAAGAAATTGATTTTGGTACTTGTGAAAATCCTGAATATCATAAATTGGGTAAGCGTTCTATAGCTTTTTATGGACTTTCTGGAACAGGAAAATCCAGCCATACAAATAATGCCGATAATGCTGGAACTTTACCTAAGGGCTTTTCCAAGGTTGTTTTGCATGATGATGCTTTCCAGATTGATCTCGAAAATAAGCAGTGCCGTGCATGGGAACCAACTTTATTTGATAAGACAGATAGCCGGCCAGTGGATCATCCGGATTGGAAATATGCCTTAGCTTTAATGAATCATACCGTGTTAGAGACAAATGGCAAACTTATACCCTACGGACAGGATATTCGTAATTCCAATGGTAGAGCGTTATTAGACCGTGCTCTTTTGGGAAATTATGTAAACCGTTGCGGTTTCCCCAAGGCCTTGGTTTGGCTGATGAAAGATTCTATTTTACCTCCAGTTTTAAAATTGGAGAATAAATATTTGGCAATCGCTATGGGAGCAGCATTAATGACTCAGCGCAACCGTGCTGAAAATGTTACCGAAGAAGAATTGAATAAACTCGTTTTCGAACCTTTTGCCAATCCTTTTAGGGTTTATGAACTCTATCGGGATGTGGAAGCATTTTTGAAAGTAGCTGATAGCGGAGCAGATTTCTACTGCTTCAATTCCCGTGGCTATTGGAAAGAATCTGATGATATCCTTGAACCCATTCCTCTAAATACTTCTCTCACTCTTCAAACTGCCATTTTGATGGATCAATTAAAATGGGAACATTGGAATATACTTCCGGGAGCGATGATTCCTACTCGGGAGTCCATCGAAGCCATTATACCCGGTTATTATGATAAATATAATTCCACTATGCGCGGTAACTATGATAAGTACATTGCTTTGATTAAAGATAGATTCCAACAAAGAAAGGACTTTTTGCAAAGTAGCGATTTAACCGAAAAACCGGATATCCAGACAAAATTGATCCAGTCCTTGCAAGTAAACGCTGATTAGAACTTTTTGGCTGGCATACTTATTCCCTGCATAAAAAAGGGTTGCCCAAATTCTGATTGGCCAAATGCCAAGGATGTCATTCTTTTGCAGCCCGAGTAACTATGCAGTAAAGAGTAACTTGCCCTAAAAAATGTTTCATAGATAGCGGGATTAATTTTCCGCTATCTTTTTTATCCTTCCTTAATTAGCTATCATGGAGCTATGGTGCTGATCAGAGGTATTTTCCCGAGAAACACCACCGCATCTCTACCATAAGTAATCAAGCAAGGATTATAGGTTTACAGCTTTAGAAACAAGGATTTTAGGACTAGTTCACGCAGATTACGCAGATGACGCAGATTTGATTTTAGAAACAGGGATTATAGGTTTACAGCTTTAGAAACAAGGATTTTAGGATTATAGGATTTAGAGGATTTTTAAAGTTCCGTTAGGAACGATACATACTAACGACGGGTTTTAACCCGTTGAAATATAAAACAAATAATTTAGTCCCATCGGGACGACAGATTTTAACGACGGGTTTTAACCCGGCGAAATATAAAACAAATAATTTAGTCCCATCGGGACGACAGATTTTAGCGACGGGTTTTTAACCCGGCGTAAAAATAACGGAAGGTTGAAGTCCTAGCCAACCACAATAAACAAACTATCAAGCTATTAAAAAATCTCAACCTTCTAAACTACTAAAACCCTCTAAGCATTATGTTCTGCATCATCATTATTGGAAAGTGCAATAAATCCACCCCCCAAAAGTAAATCCTCATCATATAAAACCAAGCCTTGTCCTGGAGTAATGGAAAGTTGCGGTTTGGCAAAAACCACTTCTATATTTCTATCATCTATCGGTGTTACAATACAATCGGCGGGAGTATGTTGCTGTCTTATTTTGGCTTTGGCGTTAAATTGTTTTTCCGGTGCAGAAATGGAAACCCAATTCATACCTGTGGCTTTACACCGATTTTTGTAGAGATATTGCTGAGTTCCCAAAACAATTCTATTATTTATGGCATCAATTTTCAGAACATAATAGGGTTCAGGCAAACCGCTTACGCCCAAATTTCTTCTCTGGCCGATAGTGTAATTGATTATGCCTTTGTGCGTTCCCATAATTTTCCCATTTATATCTACAATTTCTCCCTGCTGATATTCTTCCGCTTTAAAGAGCACTTCTAAATCTGAACTCTGTAAAAAATCCTGACTTTCCTGACGAGTTACGAGTTCGCCAAAACCTATTTCAGCAGCCATTTTTTTTATTTCCGGCTTTGTGTAATCTCCTAACGGAAAAAGAGTTCCTGCCAATTGCTCCTGTGACAAAAAAGCCAGAAAATAGGACTGATCTTTATTTTTATCTCTTGCTCTTTTTATTTGGTAGCGTTGCAATTCTTTATTATAATCTACTTTAGCATAGTGGCCTGTGGCAAAATAGTCAAATTCCAACCCCATTAACTTAGCTTTTTGGGGTAATAAGGCAAATTTGATATAAGCATTACAAACCAAACACGGATTAGGTGTTTCTCCCTGTAAATAGGTCTGGCAAAAATAGTTAATCACTTTCTGTTGAAATTCTTCCTGCAAAGGAATAACATAATGCTCTATCCCCATTTTTTGGCATAAAATAGCAGAGGCACGAATACTTTCTTCTTGAGCGGGACCAAAACAACCACTTTTTAACACTTTCTCCATTGCTATGTTTTTATCCCAGGTCTGCATCGTGATACCAATTATTCTATAACCGCTTTCTTTTAATAAATAGGCAGTCATAGCTGAATCAATCCCTCCACTAATTCCGACTGCTACACAGATTTTATTTTGCATATTCTTCACTAACCTCAGAGTTTATTTTCATACAGTTCTATCTGCTTTACACTTTTATTAATTCGTCAAAGATAACATCCAACTGCTTATCAATTATGTTCTTTTGCCTAATATTATTACTTCGTGCCTCAAAATTTATTTATGCTGATAGATAAGATAATAACAATATTCCGGTTATTGTCAACCAATATTTCATTTATCCTTATCCCCAATGCCCTCTTCTGGTAAATCTATATAGTATTTCCTCATATCTATATATTTAGAAGGGTAAAAATGAAGATCTAATCTGCACCGCATAATCCTATCTGTCACTTTTTAAAATTCCTTTAAAAGCTCTATGTCTTTTTTGCTACTTTACGCTGTATAATGAGAACAACTTGGGTACATCAGACATCTTTGCCCGTAGGTTGGCGAAGTGGATTGCTGATAATAACTGATTACGATTGAGTAACTTGTGAATGAAGAAGAGAATTTTAGATTTGATTCAGGGCTCTTCATCATATTCTCAGCATTTAAAATTGTATTATTGAAGTTTAAATCAATAAGGATGAGCAGGATTCTTAAGTGGCACGGAAATAAAAATCTTTCTCTGATTCTTAAACCAATCATCAAAATCTGAATCAATGTCATGAACTATATGGAAATAATAAACACTAGCAATGAAAGTATTTATTCCCCAACCTACTGCAGAATATACTAAATTAAGCCTACGAGATTCTGTAGTGTATGCAGTAGTATATGCTAGAACATAATCACTGCCTTTGGACTGAAGTAAATGATTAACTTTCGTTGGTTCTGGTTGAGGATCAGATATAACAGCTCCTACTATACCAAGAGGTCCACAGAAAATACTTCCAATTCCGTAAACTATATTTCCTTTCGCATCTGCTTTACCTGCTGCTGCTCCTTCCAGAAAAGAGTTCACTGTATTTATTGGATAAGTATTGTTTTGGTCTTCTGGCTGACTAATCTGTCCATAAATATTACTCGTAAAAAATGCAATGCCAACTATAAAGAAGATAGCCAGTTTCACCGATTTCATAAGTCCAACTCCTCTTGGTTTTGTTATAATACTCTTGTTTTATCCTATTCCATAAACACAATTTCTGTCAATAAAAATGAATTTGTGCATTCCCATATTTTTTATTACAGAGCCATATTTTCATATGATACTGGTAGAGAAATTCTGCTAAGCTAAGTTTCCGTTTATACTGGACAATAAATTTAATGCATTCTGAAAGAACTTCAGCTATTCTGCAATATATGAATTCTTTAGGCATAGATAAATCTTCTTTCTTGTAGTTAATCATTTTAGGGTATCCAACAGCTAATTTGGCAATATACTTTTTAAACATATAGTTGCCAATAACTCTATAGCCAAAAGCGGTCATAGCTGAATTAATCTCTTTGCAGGTTCCTACTGTCACAGAGGTTTTTTCTTGCCTTTCGTTTCAACAAGCTTATTATATTTTAAAGTAATGCAAACTGTCAAAATGCCAACTAATTTTTATTTGACACGAATTGCCTTGCTGATTTTAAGGGACAACTTACTAACACATAAGAGGACAAGACATTGTATAAAGAACCTTATTCTTTCAATATCGGCCGCTTTATGGATGAAAAGCGGTTTGAAAAAATTAAGATTTTTGCGGAGGATATTCCTACTCCATGTTTAATTATTGACCTGGATACAATTCGAAACAAGTATTTGGAACTTCAGGCAACTATGCCAAATTATAAAGTTTTCTATGCAGTAAAAGCAAACCCAATGGATGAAGTTATTCTTCTTCTAGCAGGGTTAGGTTCGAATTTTGATCTTGCTTCCCGTTATGAACTTGATCAAATGCTCCGGTTAGGAATTGAACCATCACGTTTAAGTTTTGGCAATACAATAAAAAAACCTGAAGATATAAAGTACTTCCACGATAAAGGAGTAGATTTTTTTGCTACTGATAGTATGATTGATCTTGAGAATCTGGCCAAATACGCTCCCGGTTCAAAAATATTATTCCGGATTTTAACTGAAGGGACAGGTGCAGATTGGCCACTTTCCAGAAAGTTTGGTTCGCATCCTGATACTATTTATCACTTAATATTGAAGGCTGCCAGTATGAATTTGCAACCCTGGGGTATTTCTTTTCATGTTGGTTCTCAGCAAAGAGATATTGGTCAGTGGGACGATGCTATAGCTCGATGTAAGTATCTTTTTGATGCTGTTGCTGAAGAAGGAATAGAGCTACAAATGATTAATATCGGAGGTGGTTTTCCTGCTAATTATGTTGACCCAACATTTTCTATTGAAGAATATGCTACTGAAATTCAGCGTTTTATTCAAGAAGACTTTGGAGAAAACCTGCCTGATATTATTTTAGAACCAGGTCGTTCTCTAGTTGCTGATGCTGGTGTGATCGTTTCCGAAGTAGTTAATATATCTCGTAAATCCAAAAACAACCTTTATCAATGGGTCTATTTAGATATAGGGAAATTTGGTGGTTTGATTGAGACTATAGATGAATCCATAAAATTCCCTATATTTTTTCCACAAATAGGTATGGCAGAAGAGATAATTTTAGCTGGTCCTACTTGTGATAGTATGGATATTTTATATGAACATTTCCATTATCGTATGCCGGAAGGGACAGTTCCAGGTGACAAAGTGTATATTTTTACGACCGGTGCTTACACTCAGAGTTATTCGAGCGTGAATTTTAATGGTTTTCCGCCATTGAAAGCTGTAATCTACAAAGAACTATAAGGAGGTCTGATCAATGAGGTACTTACCTGTTGATGTTCTGCATAATTTTATGCAAGAGGTTTTTATAAAACTCGGTGTGCCCCAAACGGATGCCCAAATCTGTAGTGATGTATTAATCGCTAGTGACTTAAAAGGGATTGAATCACATGGAGTTGGACGACTAAAAATGTATTATGATAGAATTCAAGCTAAAATTCAAAATCCCATAACTAACATTGAGGTAATCCGCGATAAATTTGCCACCGCTGTTTGGGATGGAAATAATGGAATGGGACAAGTAATTAGCCAAAAAGCAATGCAAACGGCAATTGATAAAGCCGAAAAATATGGTCTGGGAGCTGTGGCAGTTCGTAATTCCACTCATTTTGGGATTTGTGGTTATTATGCAGAAATGGCAATTAAACAAAATATGATTGGGTTGGTTTTTTCCAATGCCCGCCCTTCTATTTGTCCTACAAATAGTGTTTCTCCCATTTTGGGAACGAATCCTATCTGTTTTGGAGCTCCTACTGATCTTCCCTATCCTTTTTTATACGATGCTGCCACTTCCATTTCCCAAAGAGGAAAAGTGGAACAGTTGGCTCGCGAAGAGAAAGAAACCCCACTTGGTTGGGCAATTGATTTGGAAGGTAAATCTTACACTGATACAAAAGGTCTGCTGATTGATTTATTAAAACAAAAAGCTTCGATGTTACCTTTGGGTGGAACGGAAGAAATTACGGGAAGCCATAAGGGTTACGGACTCGCAACAGCCGTAGAGATTATTTGCGCCGCTTTACAAAATGGAAATTATTTGAACAGCTTAATGGGCGAAGACGAACAGGGTAAACCCGCTCCTTACTGTTTAGGACATTTCTTTATGGCAATCAATATTGATTTTTTTACGGATTTGGAGAACTTTAAAAAAGTTACCGGCTCCATCTGCAGAGATTTACAAAATGCCCAACTTTTTCCTGGTAAAACAAGAATCTATGTAGCTGGCGAAAAAGAATACGAAATAGAACAAAAAGTGCGTAAACAAGGCGTTCCTATCAATCCCAATCTGGAAAAAAATATTAGATTTATTCAGGATGAACTAAGCATAGATTTATTGCATTTGGATTAATCCAATTATACCAGGGATATATACATAATGCTGTTGTTTGTTACAGGTTTATCACTGAATTTATAATCTACCGTTAAAAGAGTATAAAAACCAGAAGGAGGATAAAATGCAGCAGATAGCAAACAAAAAGGAAGGTATCAGTTTTTTCGAGAAATATCTGACATTGTGGGTTATTATATGTATGGCTGCTGGAGTTCTTATAGGTAAATATATACCTGGAATACCTAATTTCCTGCGTAAATTTGAATTTGCTCAGGTCTCAATTCCCATTGCTGTTCTTATATGGTTAATGATCTATCCGATGATGATGAAAGTAGATTTTACCAGCATTAAGAATGTAGGGAAAAACCCCAAGGGATTAATTGTAACCTGGATTGTAAATTGGTTAATTAAACCTTTCACAATGTATGGAATTGCCTGGTTTTTCTTTTATATTGTATTTAAATCTATTATACCTGCAAATTTAGCTAAAGATTATCTTGCGGGAGCTATTTTGTTGGGTGCTGCACCTTGCACAGCAATGGTTTTTGTCTGGAGTCATTTAACAAACGGTAAACCTGCTTATACAGTAGTTCAGGTAGCTACAAACGATTTGATAATTCTGGTTGCTTTCACACCCATTGTAGCATTCCTGATGGGCATTAGCGGAATAAAAATACCTTGGGATACATTAATTCTCTCCGTTATCTTATTTGTTGTTATTCCTTTAGCTGGAGGAATAACTACGCGATATTCAATGATAAAACATAGAGGGGAGGATTATTTCTTTAAAACCTTTATCCCCAAATTCAATAATGTAACTATAAGCGGTTTGTTGCTTACTCTTGTTATTATCTTTGCTTTTCAAGGAGAAGTTATTATCAATAATCCTCTCCATATCATCCTAATAGCTATTCCACTTACGCTTCAGACCTATTTTATCTTTTTTATAAGCTATATATTCACCAAACAAATAAAATTACCTCATAATATTGCTGCACCAACAGCTTTAGTTGGAGCATCCAATTTTTTTGAGCTCGCAGTCGCAGTAGCTATTTCTCTTTTTGGAGCAGATTCACCTGTTGCCTTGGCTACAACTGTAGGTGTTTTAGTTGAGGTTCCCGTTATGCTTAATCTGGTAAGCATAGCTAACAAAACCAGGCAGTGGTTTATTCCTTAAAATTTGAGTTTGGATTATATTACGATATTTTTGTTATCTAACTGCAACCACTTATCTCACAATTAGTAAGAGTAAGGTTTCCATTATTATGCACAATTCCATTGGAACCACCAGTAATATGACAGCGCGTCAGATTAAGAACGCCATTTCCTTCCTGTTTGATCAGATTAAAACTTCCCAAGGATATTGTGCAGTCAGTTAAATTCACGGTGCCTGCATATACATAAACAGAACAAAATTCATCAGGATAACTGTAATTTTCATCCAAACCGGCATTGCGGATAGTTGTATAAGTTAAATTACACACAGCTCTGGCTGGTTTATTTTTAATCCGCACCAGGAACTTAGGTCACTATCCATTCCTCTAAAAAAGACAAGTTCGGATACCGTTCCCAAAGTATTTAATGCCCCATAAACGGTAAAATATGAATTAACACTATTAGCTACATAATCGGCAAAGTAAATTGTGGTGCCAGCATAAATAATTAAATGTTACTCCATTATTAACAGTAAACCTTTGAGATATTAGATAGGGATAACCAGAATTTTTCAGATTTTTTACTTGCCAAGCGACCACCTTTGATGAAACGGATAAGATTAAGTGCATTATCCGTTAAAGTAATATTATCCAATTGATGAGTCCAATTAGCAAAAATACTTAGCTGGTAAGCATTACAGCCATTATGTTTAAGCCATTGATAGAATATTATATTCCTTCTATTTGCAAACGGGAATTTTGCATAAAAAACACCGTAAAACCGGACTCAATAGTTAGGTTTACACCATCCAAAACTCTTACCGTTCCGAATATTTGATACGGATTATTGGACATATAGAAAGTAGTAATTTCGGTTATATCCCCAAAAATGATAATATATGCAAAACATACTAAAGATAAAAACATAAAACGAGCGTTAAGATACATTCATTTTTCATTTTACACCTCTGTAATTGAAATACTTGGAAATTCTATTAAAAATCCTTAGGAGATATAATGCCTATTCTTACTCGGTCAATGGTATAATCTTGACATCTTTCATCTACTATTTTAACTAGTGGCAGCTTCGTAAATAGTAGATTTCATAATACAGGATACCCAGTTTGTCTTAATAGCAATAAGCTAATTAATGCTGATCTATTGGCTAAATGCTATGGTAACATTATATCCTGCAAACAGTTAATTGATGATTATTTAATTTAGCATTAGAAATCAAATAATGTTTTGCAACTTTTTTATTTGACAACCTGAACAAATCAGTTTATCTTATATAGAGAACAGAAAAATTGAAAGGAGATAAAGATGAAAAAGCCATTATGTATAGTTTCTGCCCTATTGCTTATCGGCATTTTGGGAGCAATTAATTTTGATTATGATGGAGAATTGCTAACTCGTGCCGCTGCCTATAATGATGCATATAAAAAGGACGGAGGTCATATTGATAGTCGTTTACGTATGGGGCTTAATACTCAGTTGACTGATGGGCTCGATTTTAGAGCTGCTTTTGAGATTGGTGAAATTACTTGGGGTAATAATGCTACCGGAGGAGCTCTAGGTACAAATGGTGTCAATATCGAAACAAGCGAATTGTATCTTGATTATCTAATGAATTCCATTAATACTAATATTAAAGTCGGTCTGCAATATTGGAATGATCATCGGAGCTTAGTTTTAGATGATTTTTTCGCTGGTGTTATGCTATATAAAGATTTTAATGGGATGCAAGCTCAATTAGGAATTTTGAAAAAACATGAAGGGCTTCTTAATTCTCATGATGATTATACTGTGTTTCTTGGCTCCCTGGAAGCAAAATCTCCCATAGTTTGGGGGCTAACTGGATTTGTTGGATATAATGATATTCCAGACGATGGTGAAATTACTTTATTGCCTTATGCAACAATAGAAGCAGGTCCTGCAACTATTGATGTTAATCCTTTCTTATGCTATCAATTTATTGATGGTGATGATGAAATCGGGATTGGGGCTTCTATTAAAGCAGGTGTAGATCTTACCTCTATTCAACTGGGAGCTGATCTTCTTTTTGCTTCTGAAAACGCTTTAGTTACTTATAGTCCATATTACCAAAATGGACTCTTTATTTATGGAATTAATATTATTCATGACGGATTAGATTTATACTGGGACAGCAATTTGTACGATCATAATAGTGATGCCTTGCTTAGTGCTGTTGGCTCTATCCGTTTTCCTTTTAAAGATAAGTATGCTCTATTTGCCGCAGCAGGTATTGTAAATGATCTGGGAATGGAACTTAATGGTGGATTAGAATGCTCAGTTATAAATAACCTTATGAATCTGAAAGTGTATGGTGCTGTAGGAAACAATGATGACAGTGATGTAACCAATTATGCTGTTGGCACAACCCTGCAGTTAACTTTTTAGTAGTTTTCTACTTAGCAAAGTTGCCAAACCCGGTTTTTATAAGCCGGGTTTTTTTAGTTTAGGGATAATCCTACAAATTGCAGAGACTATTCATAAAAGTTAACGAAGTGAACATTTTTATTATGCTTGACTGAATAACCTGTATTTAAAAGCTGGTTATATCACCGAGCTAATAATCCTAAACTTTACAGCATGGAAGTTGGCCAAAGGGTATATCTGAAAACGGATATGCCTTCCAGTATGAAAAGGTGTATAATTGAGCTACAAATAGTAATGCACAATATCCTTACCTTTTCTCCTTATCCTTTGTAAAAAGAAAATAAACTGAAGGAGATAAAAATGTTTATAACCGTTCCCGTCCCCAAAAATGAGCAACTAAATAGTTATGCTCCAGGTACTTGTGAGAGAGAAAAACTAAAGAAAGCATTACACGACCTAAGTAACGATTTTTTTGAAATTCCAGCCATAATTAACGGGAAGGAAGTACTAACCGGAAATCTTGGAAATTGCATTGAACCCCATAACCATAAGCATATTTTGGCTAAATATCACAAAGTGGGTCAAGCTGAAATTGATATGGCTATTGAAGCAGCTATGAAAGCGAGAACCGATTGGGAAGATATGCCTTTCTATCACCGTTCTGCTATTTTTTTGAAAGCAGCCGAACTTCTTTCTACAAAATATCGCTATCTATTGAATGCAGCAACAATGCTTGGCCAAAGTAAAAATCCTTTTCAGGCAGAGATTGATTCAGCTTGTGAACTTATTGATTTTTGGCGTTTTAATACCTATTATGCCCAAAAGATTTATGAGCAACAACCACTGGTTTCGCCCAAAGGAGAATGGAACTTTTCTGAATATAGAGCTTTGGAAGGTTTCATCTTTGCTATAACTCCTTTCAATTTTACTTCCATAGCTGGAAATCTTCCAACTGCACCTGCTTTAATGGGAAATACCGTTATCTGGAAACCTGCAGGGACAGCAGTTTATAGTGGCCATATAATAATGAGGATTTTGAAAGAAGCTGGTTTACCTGATGGAGTAATTAATTTTCTTCCTGGCTCCGGAACTGAAATTGGCGATTTAATTATTGATTCCCCTTGCTTGGCAGGTATCCACTTTACAGGTAGTACAAAGGTCTTTAATAATATTTGGAAACGTACTGCCAATAATATTCACCTCTATAAATCCTATCCCAGAATTGTTGGAGAAACAGGTGGCAAGGATTTTATCTTTGCTCATTCATCAGCCGATGTTAAAGCTTTGGCTGTTGCCTGTTTAAAAGGTGCCTTTGAATTCCAAGGTCAGAAATGCAGTGCTGCTTCTCGTTTATACATTCCTGATAATCTTTACGACCAATGGTTAAAGGAAATGGTAGAAATGCTAAAAACAGTTAAAATGGGTGATGCTAAAGATTTTTCGAACTTCATAAATGCTGTGATCGATAAAGAAAGTTTCGATAGAATTAAGGGATATATTGAGCGTGCTAAAAATGCTCCAGACGCAGAAATTATCTGGGGTGGTGAATGTGATGATTCCGTAGGGTACTTTATTCAACCAACAATAATAAAAACAACCGACCCAATGTTTTGTACTATGCAAGAAGAAATCTTCGGTCCGGTTTTAACCGTTTATGTGTATCCTGAAAAAGATTATCATAAAACTCTTGATCTTTGCGATAAAACCTCTCCCTATGGTCTAACTGGCTCCATTTTTGCTCAAGACAGAAAAGCAATCCTGATAGCTAACAATGTTTTAAAACACAGCGCAGGAAACTTTTATATAAATGATAAACCTACTGGGGCAGTAGTTGGTCAACAACCTTTTGGAGGAGGAAGATCTTCCGGAACTAATGATAAAGCTGGCTCAGCGTTAAATTTACAGAGATGGATATCTGCCAGATCTATCAAAGAAAACTTTGTTCCTGATAGTGATTATAGATACCCCTTTATGAGTGAATCTTAAGCTAAGCTAACATTTATCGATAGAGATTATTTTATCGATGGAATACTCTAACTTGTACGGTGGCAATAACGATATTTGCCACCTTTTTTATGCCCATAATCTATTTTGATACTTCAATTCTGCGTTTATTTAATTTGATCCCATATAATGCTGTAGTCAATCTAGAGAAAAGTTTTGCATAAATTCGGATCCTGTTTGCAATTATCAGATAAACATTATCCTGCATAAATACTGGGATTTTTTTATACAAGAATAACATTCTGCTTGACAATAATATTATTATTATAAACTAAGTGATAGATTTTTAAATGGAGAAACTGAGCGAATTATATAACCAGAAGGAATGTGCAGTTTGCTTAAAACTTTATGGTAAAAAGGAAGTTTGTTTTTAACTATTTTTTACTTATTATATAGTGTAGGAGAAATCAGGTAGGAGAAATTATGAAAAAATCGCTATCTATGTTGGCTATTATTTTTATTGGATGGATGTCTCTTTGGGCTATACCTCAACCCTTGCATAAGATCTATGTATCCAAGGATAAGAAAGATTCTTTTGCTGTAGATTGTTTTCATCTTGAAGGCCACATTGCCTATTGTGTAGATAATTCCAAAGGGATAATCAAGGCATGGGATATTCATCAGCAGTCATTCTTACAGCCTGTTTTTATTAAGTTACCACTAAAAGCGAAAGTAGATGATCTTTCAGGAGATGAAACTGCCCTATATATACTTGATTCTAAGATGAGTGCTATTTATGTTTATGATTACTTTGGCACTTATGTACGAACCATATCTACAAAGGGATCTGCTGATGTTCAATTTATTAAGGCAATTCGCATCCTGGTAAATTATCAGGGTTATATCTTTGTTCTGGATGCCGGCCGTAATGAGCTTTTAGCTTTTTCTAACGAAGGTATGTTTTTAGGTAAAATTCCAATTTTAGCACCTATATCTATGTGTTTGGGGCAGGATCAGATAATCCGAATATTAGTTAATAGAGATAAAACTCAAGCAATAATTCCGATAGACCAAAATTTGAATGTTGGAAATAGTGTAACAATAACCGCTCTTGATAATAAGATCGATAAAATTAGTGACATTGCTATGAATCAATATAATGAATTATATGTAATCTATTCATTAAGTTCCAAAATAGGTAAAGTAGATGCTTCCGGCAAATTAATAAACAGGTCTACCTGGGGTTCAAAAGATAAAAGTGAATCGATGGTTTCTTTTCAACAGCCGACTATTATTAAAGCCATTCCTAACTATGATAAAGTTCTTATCGGAATTTTGGATAATAAAATAAGAACCTTAAAGCTATATCAAGATAGCGAATTCTCTTCCACACAAGCACTAGAAGTACCTCAGTTAACCTTGCGTCCCAAATTATCAGAAAGTACAGAACCTCAAGCAATTGACTATTTTGCCTGCAAAGACAGAAAGTACATAATTTACAATAAAACTGTTCAATTCAACGGTGCTAATAGAGCAACTGAAACAATTTCTTGCATTCAGAATGATACAACTATCTTCAATATATATGCTGTGGCAGAAGCAAAAAAAGGAGTTCAAGGTTATAATGCCTTAGCTATATACAATGATAAACTATTTGCGCTTGATACAAAAGCAGCCAAGGTGTTTGTGTATAATAATTTAACCGGTAATTATATTGAGTCTTTTGCAGGGAAGGGTTCGCAGGATGGGCATTTGGATAAGCCTAAAAGCATAGCTATCGATTCGGATGGAATGATTTATATAGCCGACTGGGGAAATTCCCGCATTGCTATATTTGATGAAAATACAGCTCATATACACAATATAGAACTGAAAGCCAAAGGATTGAAACCCCAATTATTAAGAATCAGCGGACAAAATCTATACTTTCTGGCTAATGATTCCTCTATTTACCAGATGTTTCTAAATGATGATAGCACTTTAAAAATGATTACTACTGCTGAAAAGATCAGCACTTTTGACATCCTGTATGAAGACCGCTTGGGGTATATTGACGGAATTACGCAACAGTTGAATGTTATTTATGATAATAACTATGAGCATCGTTATTTTTCCAAAAATGCTAAAGGCATCTTTCCCGGTTTTGGGAATATATATCTAATCCGTTATAATCCATATAATAAGACCCTATATATATGTGATAAAATGGCAAAATACACACGCTTATTGACCTTTTATTACAGCCCCAAAAAACCACAAACTATCTATTTTACAGTTAACAAAGCAAAACAAGCAGAACTCTCTTGGGAAGCTGCAGAAGGTATATCTAACTGGATAGTAACCGAAAAAAAGAGTGCAGAAACTAAAACTTACCAAGTTAACGAGCCATATTTTATAGTTTATGAACCCCAACGAGAAATTTGTACTTATATTGTGCAATCCGTTTCTGCAGATAATAAAGTAGGACCACCTTCAGAAGAAATTGAAGATGCCTATTCGTATGCCCGCTATCTATCCTTAAATAAACACTTTGCAGAAGCTGTTCAAGCATTGCAACGCGCAGCAAATACTTTCTCTGGAGTTAATTTTGAGGACGAAATGGTGCAGAATTTTCAGCAGGAAGCCCGGCTTTATGTTAGCCAGAATGAATTTGAAAAAGCATTAAACAGTATATATTCTGTAGAAAAAATCGTAGGTATTCGAATTGATACCGCTATCCAAAAGGCCGAAATCTATAAAATGATGAATGATTACAAGCAAGGTATCGCTCATTTAGAAAAGTTTAGAAACATCGAAGATAAAGGCATTATACGGGAGTTAATTTCTCTGTATTATCTGGATGGAAATTATAGCAAAGTAAAAGAACTGTGCAATGTCTATTTCTCCAAATTTAGCCGTGATACTGATATTTTGCGTTACCAAATATATGCAGATGAAAAAATGAAAAACTATTCAGCTGCGCTCAATTCTATGCGAGAGTTAATCACACAAGAGGATAATCTGGATAATAATATAAAAATGGGAGGATTGCTTATTCTAAATAAAGATTATGAAGCAGCGCTAAATTCTCTACAGCGCACTTTGAACCGATTCAATAATCAGGGAGCTGATGTAATTCAAAAATTGATGGGAGATTGTTATTTTAATGCCGGTAATTATGCCTATGCGGTAGATAAATACCTTGATGCTATTCGTCTTAATTCTGAAGTGGCAGAGTATTATTATTGTTTAGGACTCGCTTATACCGAGAATCGTAAAGCCAGAGAAGCCACAGAAAGTTTTGCTAAGGCATACCAAAGTGTACCTACAGAAGTTAAATACGGTTTTGCTTATGCCCAAGCACTGGATAAAGAACTTCGTTATCCTGAAGCATTAACCGTTATGGATAATATTTATCAATATGTATCTTCGGATAGCAGCTCTACTGCATACCATGAATTTTATCACGATTTATTAATTAAAGAGCACCGTTATGACGATGCCTGGAGAGAAATTCAAATTGCCTTAAATTATGCCCCTGATAATACAACCCTACAAGAAAAAGCAGTTAGGACTTCTGATACAAGAAAGTACTATAACGAAAACAGAGATGAAATAGAAATAAAAAAGTATGAGTTTTACAAGCTCTTTCCTGCTCTCATTGAATATTATCAAACACATCCAATTGGTACTGTAACTCTGTTTAATACGCGTAATATATCTATTGAACGAATCACAGTTACCGTTACTATACCTCAAATTACAGACAGACCGTTTCAGATTAGTATTCCAACTTTAATGGCTGGTGCAGAATTACCTATAGAGATAACTGTTCCTATGAACCGTAATATATTTGAGTTATGTAAAAATGGGGTAAGTACTTTTAATGTGAATATACAAGTAGATTGGATTTTTGATAATAAACCTAAAAGCGTGCATAAATACGCTGTTATTCAATTTCAGAGCATTAATTCTATGGACTGGAACGAACGTAAACAATATGCTTGTTTTGTAAATCCTGCTGATGAAAATCTTCGTAACTTTGTAACCACACAAATTATCCAGCTTTTTTCAACTCAACCTGTAGGAACTATTAATAAAAACATTCAGCGAGCAGTGCAAATATGGAGTTTTTACAGCGCTAATGGAATAAAGTATATTTCCGATATATCTTCTGCAAACCTCACTTCCAGTGAAACTGATTATGTGCAGTTTCCCTTTCAGACTTTACACCAGAAAGCTGGTGATTGTGATGATTTGCTTGTTCTTCTTGCCTCTACTTTATCAGTTATTGGAATACGATGTGGCTTTTTAGATATTCCAGGACATGTTATGTTGGTTATAGACACAGGGATGAATTCGGAAGACATACTATCTAATGGTTTTGAACTAAGCCAATTCATATTCAGGAACGGAAACTACTGGTTACCTGTGGAAAGTACTTTATTAGGCAAAGAGACCTTTACAACCAGCTGGAATGAAGCTGTTAAGCATTACAACCTGCTTATCAGTAAAGATATATACCCAGAGCTGATGGAATTTGATATTATTCATTTACTTTATCCTCCTGCTCCGTACACAGAACAAATTTCAGATTACCAATTCGACAAAAAAGAAGAAGTAATATCATCCTATAGGCAAGATTTGGAACGCATAACCCTGATGGGGACCCTTACCAAAGAAGAAGAATTCATTGCTACCCTAAAAAAATATCCTACCAATCTAAATGTAATCAATCAGTATGCCCTTTGGTGTCTGGAAAATAAAAATCCTGAAAAAGCAAATGAGCTATGGTCTCAAATTTTGTTAAAAGATCCTCATAATCTTGCTGCTTTAATAAATTTGGGTAATTTACAGCTAAGTAATGACAATTTTGAATCAGCCAGGCACAATTATTTGGAAGCATTAAAACAGGATAAAAATACAGATCCAATTCTCCGTAATCTCTGTATATTAGAATATAACAGTGGCAATAAACTTCAAGCTAAAGAATATTTTAACCGGATGAGTGATAAAACACTATTAAAGAAAGCTAATCCTATTATATATTCTGAGCTTTTAAACATAGGAGAGTAAAGATGAAGAAATACATCATTACCATCATTCTAACAGCTATAGTGTTATTTCTATTCGCTGATTCTGTAGGCAAAATTCGATTTATGGTAGGAGAAATTCAATATAAAGCATCTCCCAATCTCACTTATAAAAAGGCAACTTTAAATATGGAAGTACACTCTGAAGGGTTTATTAAAACTGGTCCTGATTCTAAAGCTGAAATTCAATGGGCAAATGGAAATGTGTCTATAATTAATGCCAATACAGAAATTAGAATAAGTAAACTTCAAGCTGAAGCATCATCCAACCCTAATTATAGAAATAAACTATGGGATAGAATGAACACTTTAAGAGTCCAAAGCAATAAAAACCAGGCGAATAATGTTGCTGGAATTCGAAGAGAAGAAGTGGAAGTTTTTCCTGAAAGCCAATTATACTGGTATTCAGAACCAAAGTATAAGCTGGAAGAAGCCTTTACCTATTTTGATGCCAAGGATTATCAACAAGCTGCGGAACTTTTTGAAAAGATTATTGAACAAGCACCATTAAGTAAAGATGCAGAACTTTCTCATACATGTCTAATTATAATTTATGATCAGTTGGGAGATAGCATCAAATTGAAACAACATATTAAACAATTGAAGGAGGATTTTCCTGACAGCTCAGCTTTAGATAGTTTACCTCCAGAAGAATAAACAACAGGATATATGGTCCGTTTTCGTTATTATTTTATTGCTGTAGCAGTTTTATTGATTGCTATTTTATTACCTCATTTGCCTATTTTCAGCATAGTACTGAAAACATTGGATTTAAACATATATGATAATATTTTGGAAGTATATAATGCTTTCAGCTACAATGAATATGAGGGTGTTTACGATAACATTTGCATAATTGATATTGATGAGAAGAGTATTAAGGATTTGGGGCAGTTCTCTTCCTGGCCAAGTTTATTTTTTGCAGATTTAGTAAATATTTTGGAAGAAGATAAACCGCTTGCTATTGCCTTTGATATATTTTTCACCGAAAGCGATAGTATTAAAGGATATGCTCGAAAGAGGTTGTCTTCAGAATTAACCGATATAACAATTAATCCTGACAAGGTAATGGATAAAATAAGCACTGATGATATTTTTGCTAATGCAATGAAAAAAGCAGGGATGGTATATTTAGCAATGTTCAATAGTGATTATCCTTCTTATACTCAAGATCTTCCTGATAAATTAATCTCTTGGAATGTTCAGCCAAAACACTATCTCGAACTAAAATATCCTGTTCCCCCTATCCCTCAATTTACCAGAACTGCAAGAGGAATTGGCTTTGCCAATATTAATCCTGATATTACTGGTAAAATTCATGATTATCCACTTTTTTTGAAACATAAAAGAGATATGTATGTGAATTTCAGTATGCAACTCTATTTGGATTTATTTGGCATCGATAAAATAAGATTGGATCGTTCTTGCCATTTTTTTTCTGGAAATAAAAAAGTTAGCGAATTACCTCTAAGTCCTGATGGTTTGTTTTATTTCAAATATTATGGTCCAGCAAAATCCTTTCGTTATGTATCTTTTTCCGATGTTCTATTCCGAAAAATACCTCCGGGATATTTTAAGGACCGGATAATATTAATTGGAACTTCAGCGTATGGATTGAAGGACAATAAAATTACTCCTCTAGATAGAAGTTTTCCAGGAGTTGAATTGCATTCCACTTTTCTTCGTAATTTATTGGAAGAAGATTATATCTATTGGGTAAACCCCTGGTTGCTACTCATTATCAATTTTATAGCGTTAGGGATAATGGCTTTTATTATACCTCGAAGTAAACCCTCAATTTCTATAGGAGTGTTTTTATTAGTTACCATACTTTTTTTCCCTTTTATCTATCTGTTATATGTTAAGGCAAGCTACATTTTTTCATATTCCACAATTCTGATTCCTTGGGTCATTGGATTTTTAGCTTTATTTTTCACTCAAGCACATGAACAAGGTAAAGAAAAAAGAATGGTCAGAAATGCCTTTGAGCATTATGTATCGCCTGAGGTTATTCAGCAGATTATGAAAGAACCTGAAAAATTAAGAGCAGGTGGTGAAAAGAAATACATTAGCATAATGTATGTTGATGTGCGAAATTTCACTTATTTGTGCGAAAAACTACCTCCCTCAGAAATAACCTCATTTATGAATAGTTATTTTAATCTAGCAACACAAGTGATTATAGAAAATAGAGGAACTTTAGATAAATATATCGGAGATGCTATTTTAGCTCTGTTTGGAGCACCCATAACTTATACAGATTTTGAACGAAACGCTGTTAAAAGTGCTTTGGCTATTCGTAAAATTGCCTCTGATATTAAAAAAGAACATTATAGCCATCCACTACTGAAAGATTTCCATATTGGTATTGGTATTGCCACAGGGGAAGTGATTATTGGTAACATAGGTTCAGATAGAATTTTCAACTTTACAGGAATTGGTGATAAGATGAATTTCGGATCCCGCTTAGAAGGATTAAACAAATATTATCAGACCACCATTATTATAGATAACTTTACCTTTAATGCAGTGAAAGATGTTTTTTTCTGTAGGAAACTGGATATTGTAACCGTAAAAGGAAAAAGCGATGTATGCGATATTTATGAGGTAATAAACACTATGGACGATATGAAAAATAATCCAGAACTCTCTGAAATATACCATAAATATGAATATGCTTTAGCTTTAATGATTGCGAAAAATCAAAGTGAAGCAAAAGCCCTGTTTGAAGAGGTCTTATTGCTTTTACCTAATGATGAACCAACCAAAATTATGCTAAGTCGCTTTGATGTTATAAATTGGGAAACTTGGGATGGCACCTGGCAATTTGATGGCAAATAAACGATAACTATTCTGAATGATCTATTAAGAATATTGATGATGAAACTTTAAGCTGATACTTGATATCATACCCGTCATTATTGTCTTCTCTGAACAAACCAGAATGCTAACCATTGTTATTACTAAAATAAACTCCACCTATATCTTATGTCCCTTTTACCGATAATTATCTGCGTTTCAATGAAGTATAATTTAGGTAATTGGGATAGATGAGCAAAACGCAAAAGCAAAATTACCTTCCAAGATGCCATTAGCAATTTTCAGTTATCCGATTTACGGTCTAAAGTGAACGAAAATAACTCCCTGCAAGAAAGCATCTATTTAGAGTTTATCTACCCTTAATCAAGCGTTAATTGTTAACGCTTGATTAAGGGTAGATAAAGGCTTAATTAACGCCTCTACCTAGGTTGGTTAAAATCATTATATCTCAATATAGTAAAATTATATTCATATTATGAAACGTACTATTTAGAGGTAATGTCAGTTATGTAATAACACTTTTACGAATACAAAAATTTAGGAACGACAATCCTTCACAAAACATAAAATAGTATGATTTGCTTTATTTTTAAACTAAAATATAGGCTTGAACCAAGCTAAATTCTAAGGGATTATTGGAGATAAATTAAGCTACCCAAATAGAATTAGCTGAAAAAAATACGAACTTTATCTAATCCTTTCCAAATTCTCTTTAGCAGATGGATCTACCTGGTATACATATTCATTTTTTTCACAGGGGAAATCTGAGCATTCAGCACAGCTTATGTATCCTTTTTCTATTACACATAAACGAATGGGACACAATCCACACCAGGAAAATTTTGCTCCTTCGCTCATACAACCATCACAGTTAATATCTTCAGGATGAATTTCACCTTGATAATGTTCGCTCCAACGTTTTGCGATATCTTCTTTTCTTGCTTCATCATCATTCTGAGTGGCAATATATGTTTCACATTTGAAACAATCAACTCCACAGGCAGAGATTACTTTTTTCATTTTTTCTCCTCTTCCGGTGATAAAAAACCGGTACTTTTTTAGATAGATATTCTGTTTTAATCGCTACAAAAGAACTAAGGCCTAATGGCTTTTTCATTTTTTTACTGCATTCAAAATAAGAATTGAAGTTTTCTTATTTTGGAAAGCCAAATCTTGTCAATAATTTATTCTACACTCCTTTACACTCCAAGATATAAAGCAGTTGAGAAATCTATTGACAGAAATGTTATATGGGAAATAATAACTTATTTTAGAAGCTTGCGCTTGTTTTGTTATCTTTACCAGAAATGAATTTGAGCAGGGATTATGTGTAATGTAATTATACGAGAACCAGTTATGGTAGTGGACATAGGAAACACCAATATCTTATGTGCCATCTACCTTGATGGAGAACCTATTTGGACGGCGCGTTTCACCTCGAGTCGGGAAAAAACTTCTGATGAATATTATATTCTTCTCAGTGGTTTAATGGAATCTTCAGTTTTATCTGAAGAGGAAAAAATCGCTATAGAAGATATTAATTATGTTGCATTGGGAAGCGTAGTACCAGAACTTACACGCGTTTGGAGACATTTATTTAGCAAGTATTTCAAGGTTGAAATAACTGAGATTAATGCGCTCAGTCCTTTAGGTATTAGTTTCAGAGTAGAAAATCCGTCTTTTATTGGAGCAGATTTAATAGCTAATGCTTATGCTGCCTTGCACAAATATAAAAGTTCCTCAATAATAATAGATTTAGGAACTGCTACTACAGTTGAACTGATCAGCAACGAAAGAAGATTTGAAGGAGCCATAATAGCTCCTGGGATGAAACTTGGTGCTGAAATATTATTTCAAAGAGCTGCCCAATTGTATGAAATAGAACTTGTTCAACCGCCTGTTCTTTTAGGTTTAAACACTACAGATGCAATGCTTTCTGGAGTAGTTTATGGTCATTCTATAATGTTAGATGCCCTTGTTGTTAAAATCAAAGAACAGTATTCACAGCTAGCACCAATTCGAACAATCTTGACTGGTGGTATGGCTTCTCTGGTGAAACCCTCTATGAAGGAAATTGATGTTGTAGATAGACACCTCACTTTGGATGGGTTTTATTTGGCTTTTTGCAGAATTTTACAGCAAAAATAGTACTTTATGCTGAAAAAGCTATTCCTTTGTCTCTTACTTATAGCGTTCACCTTACTGTGGGCTAATGAACCTACTGGAGAAGTTAATACAAACCCTGAGCAAGAAGAAACAGGACAGAAGGGACTTTTCCCGGTGAAACCTTTCAGACAAAAAAGGGAAGGACAACATCAACTTGATCCACTAACAGAAAAAGCAATGTATCCTCGTTTGTATATTCCCGATTATAATCCTGTAATAAATAATCGTATTGAAGTTTATAAAATCAATAAAGCAATGAATTACTATAAAGCAAGACCACTGGAAATACCAGCTTTTGCACCAGAATATAAAGAAAAGATAGATTTTACTAATAATAAAGTAATCCTCAGTGTGCAGGTTGGCGACTATAAAATTGCTCCAGATGTTATTATTAGCTTTGATCGCTATTTTAGTAATATGCAAATGAAAGCCTTTCACAAATCTATTATTGCCAATATAAAAACACAAGCTCAAGCAACCCAAACAGTTAGCAGTGGTCTATTTAAAGATCTTACCTTGCTTCCAGAAATAGCTATGCCCAAAGCTATGCAAAAAGTTTTAGGTTCTTCTGCTGGACGATTAAATTTAGATGGTACCCAGAAACTTACTCTACAGGCAAGTAACACACGCAGAAAACAGGTTCCTATTTATGATGAATCAGGAAAAAATGTTTTCGACCTAAAAATGGAGATGGAAACTAACCTAAGGCTGTCCGGAACAATCGGTGACAAAATAGCAGTTAATTTCAAATACAATTCCAAACAGGATGAACAGCTCTTCGATATGAATAATGTAAATGTAAAATATACCGGTTATGATGATGAATTTGTTCAAAGTATCGAAGGCGGAAACATAGCTCTTTCTTTAGGTGGATCGCGCTATGTTAGTTATTCTGCAAGTTCACAGGGACTTTTTGGTATCACCAGTAAATTCAAATATGGCAATTTGGATTTAAATCTTATTGCCAGTAAAGAAGAGAGCCAAAAAAGCACTCAAACCTATGTAGGTAAAAGTCAAGCAGATTCTTCTACAGTAAGCAGCTGGAAATATGCTAAACGAACAATGTACTATCTGCATGATCCCTATCAGTTATATCAATTAAAAACAGGTTCTAATATACCTCCAGGCTGGGTTAATAATGCAATTGATACTGCTCCTGATGGCTCATGGCTTGTGAATGAAAACTATTTACCCGTAAGTGGAACCGTGCGTTTGTTTTATGACGATGCTAATTATACAAATAACACTGCAGCAGCAAAAGGAGATACCATCTATTATTCTAATGATGTTAGACCTCCTTATGAACCCTGGTATGATGAATTAATTGAAGGAACAGATTTTGTTACGGATTACGATAGCGGAATTATTACTGTTCTAAAAAATATTGATAGAACCGCTACTTTAGGAGTGCAATACACTCGTCGAGATGGAGTTCAAGTTCCTCCTCCAAATCCTGATACAAGTATTTTACATGTAAAAGTATTAAGGAAAAAATACCAAGAGTATATTCCTTATAACTCCAATGATGAATTAAATACCTGGCATTTACAAATGCGCAATATCTATGATATGGGCAGAACAAATATAAAGAATGATGGATTTGAACTGCAAGTATATACTGTTAATGTAGATTTAACTCGCAACTACAATCTACCCGATAATCTTGTTTTTGGAGAAATATCAACATATAATGACTATCTGAGGTTAAATGCTAATAATAGTCCCGATGGCATTATCAATGGTGATGATGCTACTGTCAATCTTACCAATGGTTGGATTATTATGCCTTTTATCGAACCGATGCAAGGTTTGGGAGATGGTATAATCTACCGTAAAGAAAATGAAGATGAATATTCCTATCAGGATTCAACCAGTATTTTTATTAATATTAAAGGTAAAATTGGACGAGAAGCTATAGAACTTTCTTCTATGGGAGTGTTAAAGGGAAGCGTTAGAGTTAGAGTAAACGGTGTAGAACAACGCGAAAACACTGATTATATTGTTGATTACGATTTTGGCAGAATAACCTTCTTAACTGCTGCGGGTAAAGATCCTGATGCCAAAATAGAAATAGATTTTGAATCTCGTACTCTTTTTAGTGTAGCTCAAAAAAACTTGGCAGGAATTAGAGCAAACTGGCAAATGAATGATTATACCAAACTGGGGGGAACTTTAATTTACCGAAGTGAGAGTGTAGCAGATAAACGACCTCGAATTGGTAATGAGAACATTGAAATGATAATGGGCGATATAGATGGCGAAGTTACTATCAAACCAGAATTTATTACTAGGGGTTTAGATGCCCTTCCTTTAATTAATACTACTGCTCCTTCCCAAATATCGATGTCTGGGGAAATTGCTTTTACGCTGCCTAATATATACGGAGATCCTGATAGTAAGAAAAAAGAAGCATATCTGGATGATATGGAATCAATTATGGATTCTTATCCTTTAGGAGTTACTTATAATAATTGGATACTGGGTAGTAAGCCTTTTGGAACTTCTTATGCCAAAGGAAGAATAAATTGGTTCAATCCCAAAGATGTAAAAAGACGCGATATTGAGGCTGAAGCTACTTTAACAGATCAAGAAAAAGATGAATATGTAACTGTGCTTACTATGATTGTAAAACCCAATCCTGTGCAAATCCCAAATTCTACAACACATTCCTGGGCTGGAATTATGAAATATCTTGGTAACCAGCTCGATTTCTCTCAGAAAAAATATCTGGAAGTGTATGCCAAACTGGAGCCTATAAATCCTAACACAAATATTTACCCAAATGTAACAATGCATATAGACTTGGGAGATATTAATGAGGATTTTTACACTGAATTTGGTGGTTATGGAGTTTTAAACAGCGAAGATGTAAACCGTGATGGAGTTTTAACTATCAGCGAAGATATTGGTTTAGACGGTATTTCGAAAAACCAACCTGGTCACGATCCCAATGATATTGCCTATCCTGCCAGTGGGAATGATTATTCTGGAGTGAATGGAACAGAAGATAACCGCATATTAGATACTGAAGACCTTGATGGTAACGGAGTTTTAAATACCTTAGATCGTTACATAAGTTATTCTTTTTCTCTCTCTAATCCCGATACTTCTATAGTAATAGATTCCTATAATCAGTGGCGAATGTATCGTATACCATTAAGTGATGAACAATACTTTCAACTTGTAAATAGCTCAGGAACAAATATTCAACCAAGTTTACAAAAAGTTTCGTATGCACGTATCTGGTTGGATACAGATTGTACTATGGATATAAAAGTTAGAATTGCAGATATTTCTGTAGTTGGAAATAAATGGCAAGACAATTATATTCGTCAATTCAAATATAGTAGTGCACCTCCACCAAACAGTTATGTTCAATATTATAATCTTATGATAGATCCTACTGTTTTGGCAGCTAAAAATACTAGTTTTATCTCTGGAATTGTAAGTAATCAAAAGAACTTCTCTCACTATACTTCTCCTCCGGGAACTTGGTATACAGAAGAAAATCGAGAATCGGCAGAATCAGCTCTAACCTTAGAAGTTAAACATCTTCAACGCGACCAAATGTGTTTACTCAGACAAAAAATGCTGGATACCCAAAATTTGCTCTCTTACGATAAAATCCGTTTCTGGGTATATCCTGAAGCTGCTCAAGGTTCATATTCACATCTAGATTCTTTATATGTCATTTTCCGAATAGGTGCTGATTCTTTAAACTATTATCAAGTGCGTCAACGAGTGCCAGTTCATCCCTATAATAATAAAATAAGTGCCAAAGATTGGATTCAGCTTGAATATAATTTGCAGGACCTTATATCCTTAAAAGAAATTAACCCAAATGCAGATGCGGATTCCCTGGTTAATATTGTTCCTGGTGATGAAGGAAAAATAGGAAAATACTATAGAGGTAAACCCAGCTTAATAAATATCAGAGAAATTTATCTGGGTGTTTATGTTCCCGGAACTCATTTTTATGCTGCCGAAGAGGAAATAAAAGAGTTCAGCGGGACTATTTATTTTGATGATATAAGAGTTGCTGATCCGTACGAAGATATAGGAATTGCAAAACGTCTTAGTCTTAGCGGGACTTTTGCTGATGTAGCCACATTAAATATAGATTATGAAGAAAAGAGCGAAAACTTTAATACTACGATACAACGCGGACGCAGCAATACTTTTACCAGTGTCCGATCTCTCAATGTAACAAATAAAATATTTGTTAATAAGCTGCTCCCCAATTCTTGGAATATGGATATTCCTATTTCCTTAAATCGTAATTATTCGCTAGGAATTCCTCGTTTTCGTGCAAATTCAGACCTTTTAAGAGCTAATATGGCTGATCCTGAGCTAAAAGAAATTGAAAAGACGGAACATTTAGCTTACAGTGCAGATTTCGGGCTCAGCCAAAAACAACCACCAAAAAGCAAAATTCTGCAATATACTATATACCGAACTTCTATTAGCGGTAGAATTGAAAACTCCTATAATAATACTTCAACTGCAATAGATACTCTTTTGGCATATCGGGGAACTTTGAACTATAATTTGAATCTTCCTGCTGATAAAACTAGCTTGAAATTGTTCAATGATTACCGATTAGGTTATTTCCCAAACACCTTCAGCAATAGTTTTACCTTTAGTAGTAACGAACCTAAAAGCTGGGATAGGGTTACTACTGTAGATAGTTTGGCTTGGAATAAACGTAGCCAGACAACTGATACCAGAACTATAACAACCGATAATAATATTTCCTGGAACATATTAAGCGATGTAACTGCTACAGCTCGTCTAAACACAAAAAGAGACCTGAAACAAAAAGACTATATTTACGATATAAATGTAGGTAAACAAACAGAATATGTGCAAGATCTAGGATTGAACTACAGTCCAAATTACCTGCCACGCATTTTTAACTTTACTTCTTCTGCTTCAGCTAGATATACAGATACACAGCGAAAATATACTCAATATATTGGTGGTTCAGCAGTAGACACATATCAAAGAGATGGTAATACAAACCGCTCCATTCGTATGAATCTAACTTTGATGAATTCCTCTCTGTTTACAGAATGGACTACAAAAATGATGAGTAAAATGCCTGAAGGAACCATCTCCCCCAAAGTCAAAGACAAAGATAAGTACCCTAAATCCGAAATGTCTGAAGAAGAAATAAAAAAACAAGAAGAACATCAGAAAGAAGAAGAAATAAAAAAACAAGAAGAACATCAGAAAGAAGAGGAGATTAAAAAACAGGAAGAACATCAAAAAGAAGAAGAGATTAAAAAACAGGAAGAACATCAGAAAGAAGAAGAGATTAAAAAAGAAGAACTGAAGCCAGAAGAGGAACAAAAACTTAGCGAAGAAGAAATAAATAAACGCCAAGATGAAATTGCCCGTTTGAAAGCTGAAGGCAAATTTGATCAGCTATCTGAAGAAGAAATTAATAAACTGCTTGCAGACATATCTGCTGGAAAAGGTAAAAAAGAAACCCAAGAAAATGATGGAGAGAAAGAACCTGAAGCTAACGGACCGGGATTTAATCCTCTACTTACTTTTGTTAGCGCTCTTTCGCATATTAAGAACATTAATGCTTCCTATCAAAACACATATGTTATGAATTATGCGCGTAAAACAAATCCCTTCCCTTTTGCTTTCCAATTAGGAATTCCACATTGTGTTCCGTATGATTCTCTGGAAGCAATTTCCAATGATAATACTCTTACTATAGGTAGTGGGATAACTTTCTCTCGCAGATTAGATAGTGTTATAAACTGCTCTGTTACTTCCAATAGACGTTATGCGAGTGCAAGTAATCAAACCATTGGTTATACTTTTCCTGATATTACTTTATCTTTAATGGATTTTGAATCAATTGTTGGTTTACAAAAATACATCACTGGTTCCAGATTGAATACAGGTTTCCAATACACAGTTCGCCAAAATGGAAATTTGGATTGGGTTAAGCCCAAACAAGAATCCTATACAACAGCTTTGAATCCTTTACTTGGTTTTACTGGAAATCTCTTTAAAGTAGTATCTACTAACCTTAGCTACTCTATTAGCCAAACTGATAATATAACAGATATGGATACTTATGAAATTTTGAAAACCAGTAACAGCCAAACCTTAAATGGTAATCTTTCTTATAGTTTTAGAGCTGCACGCGGCTTTTCTGTCCCCTTTACAAAAAAGAAAATCCATATAAAAAATGAACTAACCTCCTCTTTGGGGATAACCTATGAAAGTAACTATGATAAAACCAAAGGTAGTTCGTCATCACAAGTTGATCGTAACACAAGCCGCTTTTCAATTATACCACAAGCGACTTATCAATTTGATGCTAATATCAGAGGTGGTTTAACAGGTAGGTATGAAGTTAATTCCGATAAAAAAACCGAAGACGGTACTTCCATTTTCGGATTAGGAATATGGGTTGAAGTAAATCTATAGAATAGAAAAAGCCAAGATGGAAATAAACGAAATATAATTATTTATGGCATAAAGCCAAGTTCTCTTAAGGCATTATCCTTCTTTCGCCATTTTGGATTGATTTTTACAAATAGATGTACATATACAGGTAATTGCATAAAGCGAGATAATTCAACTTCAGCATACTCTCGAATTTTTTGTAGAGCAGATCCATTTTTACCTATCAGAATTAGTTTCTGACTTTTCCGTTCCAACCAGATAACTGCATGAATGATAACTTTATCCGGTAATTCCTGAAAGCGTTCAATTAGTACCGCTGAAGAATAAGGTATTTCTTCTTGAAAATAATGGAAGATTGCCTCACGGATAATTTCCTTGGCAAAAAAACGCATAGGCAAATCAGAGAGCATATCCTCCTCATAATAGGGTTCATGGTAAGGCATATAATATGTAATTGCTTCCATTAATTCAGGAATATTTTCTCCTGTTTTGGCCGACACGAAGAATGCTTTATTTATTGAATCCGGAAGATATTGTTTCATATCTTCTCTATTTACCTCTGGATTGAGATCAAGTTTGTTAAATACAGCTAGTTGTGGATTTTTTAAATATTGAAGATGATGAAGTACTTCTTTGTCATATTCTGTAGGGAAGCTATCAACTTGAGTGAGGAAAAGAACTAAATCTACATCTTCTAAAGAGTTATGCCAAATTTTCAACATCCTTTCTTGAAGCTCATAACGAGGTTTTAAGTAACCAGGTGTATCCACAAAAACAATCTGATGCTCAGGAGTATTCCATATCCCTTTAATAGCATAACGCGTAGTTTGAGGTTTGGGTGATGTTATAGATATTTTTTCCCCTAAGATACAGTTCATCAGGGTAGATTTACCTGTATTAGGTTTCCCTATAATAGCTACAAAGCCACTTTTAAAATTTGCCGAAATACTCATATAGAATAAAAAAGGGGTGGAGAACCACCCCATAAGCTATTTATTGTTATATTTCACTTTCAAGTTCATCAAAGACTGTTTTGATGATCTGAACACATTCATCCAATTGTTCTTTAGTAATAATTAAAGGTGGAGCAAGACGAATTATATGACGATGAGTTGGTTTGCATAATAAACCCTTCTCTTTCAATCTCAAACAAACATCCCAGGCTTCAAAACCATTCTTAGGCTCAATAACAATTGCATTTAATAAGCCCTTACCTCTAATAAGTTTTAGCATAGGATGCTTTATTTTACCTAGCTCTAGACGGAAATATTCTCCTAATTCAGCTGCTCGGTCTGCTAATTTTTCCTCTTTAATAACTTGTAAAGAAGCGACTGCTACTGCGCAGGCAAGTGGAAAACCACCATAAGTTGAACCATGTTGACCTGGTTTAATTAGCAGCATAATATCTTTATCGGCTAAAACAGCAGAAACAGGTAATACTCCACCGGAAAGTGCTTTACCTAAAATTAAAACATCAGGACGCACATTATCATAATCGCAAGCTAAAAGTTTACCAGTTCTGGCTAGACCACTTTGAATTTCGTCTGCTATAAACAGCACATTATGTTCTTTACAAAGGTTATAACATTCTTTTAGATAACCATCTTTAGGAACAACTACCCCTGCTTCACCTTGAATGGGTTCTACAATAAAAGCAGCTACATTCTTACCATTTTTTTCCAAATATTCTTTTAACGCATCAGCATCATCATAAGGAACCCGAGTAATACCAGGAGTAAAAGGACCGAAACCTTCGAAGCAATCAGGATCTGAAGATGCAGTAATTATTGATATTGTTCTGCCATGAAAGTTGTTTTCAGCAAAAATAAGAATAGCTTCATCAGGAGTAACACCCTTAACATCATAGGCCCATTTACGAGCAAGTTTCATTGCTGTTTCAACTGCCTCAGCGCCAGAATTCATAGGTAAAACCATGTCATAACCAAAATAATCGGTTATATACTTCTCATATTCACCCAGTTTATTATTGTAAAAAGCACGTGATGTTAAAGTAAGAACCTTGGCTTGATCTATTAATGCTTGGATAATTTTGGGATGACAATGTCCCTGATTTACTGCTGAATATGCAGAAAGAAAATCATAATATCGGTTTCCTTCCGGATCCCAAACAAAAACACCTTCCCCTTTAGCTATTACTACAGGTAGGGGATGATAATTATGAGCTCCATACTTCTCTTCCAGTTCAATTGCTTCACGACTGCTAATATTTCCGTATTTCAAATTTGTGGACATTTTTCCTCCATATTTATTTTATTTTCTTATATCTTAATCCCTTATTAAAAAAGAAGGTTTTGTGTCAAGGGAAGTTTTTAGCTGCTTGGTTATGTGATACACAAAAATAAATGAAAGTATCGTAGTTATAACATCGGCAATTGGCATTGCAAATATTAAACCATTAAACTGGAATAGATGATTTAATAAAAACAGCATCGGAATATAAACAAGGCCCTGACGAGAAAGCGAAACAATAAATGCTGGCAATGCCTTTCCCATAGATTGAAGAGTTGCCATCAAAATCATACCCACTCCTGCAAAAGGAATAGCAAACACATAGGCCTCCAAAATCATTTTTCCGATTGCTATAATCGATATATCTTTAATAAATACTGCAATAAGTTCACCAGGAAAGATAGCAAAAAATATAGTGAAAAAAGCAGCCATAGCTAAACAGATCAAATTGGCGGTTAATATTATTTTTTTCATCCTGCCATAATTTTGAGCTCCATAATTGAATCCAATAAGAGGTTGTACACCTATGGATAAACCAATAAAAGAAAAAATAACTATAGAAAACACACGCGAAGCAACTCCCAAAGCAGCTATAGTATGATCTGTATAAGCAGAAGCGAGATTGAAGCTTATTGCATTCCCAACACTCATCATAATTTGGCTTAAAGAAGAAGGAATACCGATAGCCAAAATCTCTTTGTAGCAAGACCATCGAGGATGTAAGTACTGTCTGCTGGGGGCAGCTAAACTCTTCTTCTTTAAATAATAAGAACAAAAATATAGCATACCTAGTCCCTGTCCTATCACTGTGGCAATACCAGCACCAACAACATCCATTTTAAAATAAAAAATAAACAGAGGATCCAGAACTATATTTGCACCTGTGCCAATAAATAAACCTATCATTGCATCTTTAGCTGCACCTTCAGCTCTGAGAAATTGAATTAATGTAAATTTCATCATAATAATAGGACTACCAATAAAAATCGCCGTAAGATATTGCTGTGCATAATGAGCAGTTAACCCAGTGGCAGATGTTAGCTTAAGATAGGTTGGAATAAACAGTAAACCTAAAGCTGCAGCGATAATAGATACAATTCCTACCGAAAATACGGCGGTAGTTGTTGTTTCCCTGGCTGTTTGAATGTCTCTTTTTCCCAATAGACGGGAAAGATAGCTTGCTCCTCCATTAGCAAAAATTCCTGCAATTGCCATTAACATATTATAGTAAGGCAAGGCAACAGATACACCTGCCACTTTATAAGGATCATTTAGTTTTCCTATAAAAAAGGTATCCGTTACATTATATAATATATTTACTAGCATGCTCAGCATACTGGGTATGGCAAGATACAATATGGAATAAAGAACGGGAGTTTCTTCCAATATTTCTATTTTACTATACTGTTTCATCAAATGTTTTCCCTTATGATAATATTTTTAACTATGAAAATATATCTCATGAAAGAAGTAAATACCTCCTATCATAGTACATTTCAAGAAGTGTTTTATAATTTAGGAGGGTGGTAATATGCTATATACCACCCTCAGTGTAAGTTAGCAGGCATCAATTATAGCCCTGTTATAGTATCTATAACTGATGCAGTGTAATAACTTTTTTAAATAGTGTGTTCCTCCACATAATTCGTCAAGCGAGAAAGGCAATTCACATAAGAGCCAAGTTCGTTATCATACCACCCAAAAATTTTGGCATGCGTTACAGGTAGTTCCAATATTTTGTCCGTAACCATACCATGAGTAGCTAAAGTGGAAGCTGGAATAGTTACAAAACCTGTTCTGGTATGAGTTTCATGTGCTTCAATAACTACTGCAGCCATAGTTCCCATCATATCTGCAGAAACATTTTGCCGGTTACTAACTAGCAGCAGGTCTTTTTGTGAGCCCTCAGCAGCCTTAAGATAGACATCATTAATTAGTTTACGATTCACAAGAGGTTCTCCTAATTCGTCTAAGTCTGTATGAAAAGTTACATTCAAGTTGATAAGCGAAACAGTGCTGGTTGGAACACGCACGCTATCTGCCATAAAACCAATATGTTTGATATTAGGCATCACCTGCTCCAGAGCTTTAGTAACACCAGTGGTAGAAAGAATGATGTTATTCAAAACGCTTCTTGTTTTTCGTAAGTCTGTAGCATCCGCTTTGGGTACACTATCCAGAATAGATTGAGTGTTTGTAGCTGAATGAATGGTACTCATCGAAGCAGTTAAAATACGGGAAGTGGTTTCATTTTCTAAAAGTGGTTTCAGCATATGTGCTAAACCGGTTGTCGTACAGGAAGCTGCCGAGATTAGGTTATGTTTACGAGGATCGAAATCCAAATGATTAATACCATAAATCATAGTTGTAGCATCCTCAGGAACAGAATTTGTCGATTTCAATTTAAAAGGAGCACTGCAAATTACTTTTAGAGCACCTGCATCTAAATGACCCCGTAAACAAGGTTTTCCAGAATCAGTGTGCATTGTAGGATCAAGAAAAGTCCCTGTACAATCAACTACAATTCTAACCCCTTCATTCAGCCAATTCACATCTTTAGGGTCACGAGCTGTTCTCAGAATCTTAACTGGGATGCCTTCAATTTCCAATAAAGGTTCCTCTACATCAAGAACTTTAATTTCTGCTTTTCTTCCAGCAATTCCATAAAGGAACTTATGAATAGAACCATAGGTGCTATCCATTTCTATAACCTGAATAAGGTCATCGATGGTTTTACCGACAACTCTTCCACAGTTTACAACGATACCATCATAATGTCTAAGGTGTATCTGGTTCCATAAGAGTAACTTACCAATTCTACCTAATCCATTGATTCCTAGCAGTTTTTTGTTCTTAAAGCTCAGATTCATTTTGTTTTTCTCCTTATATATGTTTTTTTATTCTATAAACAATGAACACTTACTAAAGGATAATGTCCCAAATATATAGCTCCACTGATAGCATCAAGAGCAATTTTATCACCAGCTTTTAAATAAGTATCTCCTATCCTGCAATTAAAGTCTAAATCGGAAACGACCAGATCACGACAATTTACTACTCCAATTAAGCCCAACCGTGTTGCTGTAACTGCTGCATGAGAAGTTACTCCACCTCTGGAAGTTAACAAACCCTGACATTCAAACAAAAGCTCCATATCATCTGGAACAGTATCAGGACGCACTAAAATTAAAGCTTCCCCTTTATCTGCATATTTTTTAATGTCCTCTTGATTGAAAACAACAATGCCATTAATTGTCCCTTTCCCAATCCCTATACCATAAGCAAGTTTCTTCATATCCCCTTTAGTTGAGCCAAAAACCTTATAGTCAGGTGCTTTTTGAATTACTTGATTGCGGGTTTGCAAAATATATAGTTGATCAGGAGAAGGTCCTTCGAAGGTAAATTCCATTTCCTGATGGGGGTAATTTTTATCTTCAATTAGCTGCTTAGCATAGCGTAATAGTTCATTATAAATTGCTGGAAAAGTGTTTTCTAGAGAATCAGCAACCGGTGTTTGGCTATGCAAACGCTGAGTTTCGGAAATAGGTAAAGTGTGCACCAAACCAGCTACAACATCTTCTCCTTGACTGCAAAGAGTAAAATCACCATTTAAACAAATACCTCCTTCTTTACTAAAGTCATAATGAGTAAAGAGAACTCCCGTTCCTGACTCAAGAGAGATATTTCCCAAAATCATTTGTTGGATAATTACTGCAGTTCCCCATTCATCGGCAATATGCAATTTTTGACGGAATAATCGTGCTCTATCTGCATTCCAGCTATCTAAAACATTAGAAATTGCCTTGTAGAGTTGCATAAAAGGATTTTGTTCCAGCTCAAGATTATGTTCGAAAAGAACATTTTTATAGTCCTGCACCATTTCCTGCATTTGAGCACTGGAAAACTGTGTTTTTAATTCAACATCATACCGTTTTTTGTATTTAATCATTATTGCATCGAATTCATCACGAAGAATTCCATAAGCCATACCCCAGCTTTGGATTAAGCGTCTATAGCAATCCCAAGCGGTCCATCCATAATTTGGACGCCGGGATAGTTTATAGGTAACTTCATCGTTGAGGCCAATATTTAAAAAAGTATTCATAGCTCCAGGTAAACTCATTGGAGCTCCTGAACGTACAGAAAGTAATAGTGGTTTTTCTGGATCGCCCAAAACAAAGCCAGTATTCTTTTCCAGAATATTCAAATTGTGCATAATCAAGGAATCCAGCTCATTGGAAATATCAGGATGCGTGTTTATAATATTCCGGTGTCGATAAAGGTCTGTAGTTATAACAAAACCTGGAGGAACAGGAAATTCATATTGGTGCATTCGTTTCAGAAAATATGCTTTGGAACCTAATAACACTTGGTTTTCGATCCGGGAATTCTTTTTGTTCAAGTGGAAAAATAGCTTGTCCGGATCATAACTCATTACTTTAGGTATATCGGCTGGTTTAAATAAATGTTTCATTTCGGAAAGAGATTCCAAGATTCGTGTAATAAAATTATCCAACCCCTGCACTAGAAATGAGTTAGACAGTAGATTACGATAGAATTCTTCTGCAAAGATTTCCGTTTCTGTAATCCCCTGTTTTCTCTTATCCTTAGCCTTCTCAGCTATCCCTAGGCCAATATTCCTTAATTGCGGATCATAAAACCTGTAATAATATTCGTTAATAATCTCAACTACACTATCTTTAAGCAGCTTGAAAATATCCAGATATTGATCTATAGAAAGGTTGCTTAAATACTGAGCAGATCTTAACATATCCAAAGCAGAACTATATGCATCGTTAGTAACCATAATTTGTTTCATCGCATAATCGTAAAGTTCCAGGATACGAATTATTCTACACAAGGTTTTACCGGTTATGTAGTTTAGATTTAATTGTTGTACATTATGTTCGAAGAGGCGTCTTACTACATTTTCGATCCTAAAGATCATACCCATTGCTTCCAATTTGGGTTCACGATACATTCCATACATAGAAGGTATGCCAGCAGCAATGTGTCGCTTATAATAGATATTTTCCCAGGCAGTAGTTGTGTGAGGATCTAATATAACGCTATTCATCTTTCCAATATACGATAGCAATTGCCTGATAGAACTATCATAGTCTTTTCTCATAAAAGAATTAGCAAGGCGATTTTGCTCGTGAGCATCGAACCAACTGTATCGAGACAGAAATTTAACAATGTCATAAGGATCAAGATTATATTTATCCTTCAGCAAAAAATGAGAATAGCAAAGCAGTTTAAGGCGTTTTAATGAAAAATCTTCTGGTTCACCTTCGAATAATTTGTTAACCCTTTGCCAGGATAGAGAGAGCAGCTCTTCAGGTATAAGGTTATGTTTCTTTAAAAATCTGTTAACAGCAGCACTTTGCTCTCTAGTCATCTCATCGAGATTCTTCACATACTGTAAAACATCTTCCGGAATCATGTCCTGCAGTTCTCTATAATCCAAAGTTGTCCAATAATTCAGTATTTTCTGGATTAATAAAAGGTGAGTGTTATTGCTTTCAGTATGTATCTGTTTCCTCAGAAAGTGCATTAGTAGATCTTTTCTATGCCCTAATTCATCTATACTGGTGCTGATATCTCTTATTTCACCTTCAGCTCCAATTTCATTGAAAAAAACAGGAAACATTTTCAGCAGGTGTTTAGTCTGCACTAATATAGGTTTAAAATCCGAATTTAAAAATGCAGAAACATCTTTCTGGAAAAGATCAGTATCGGATATAAAAACCCCTTTTTGGCTTAAACTTATAATCAAATAAGCAAGAAGATCTTTACACATCAATGGATCAATAGCAATCAGCTCCAGCAGCATACGCAAGTGCTTGATATGATTTTTATCAACCTCAATCTGCCAATCTTTATCTATCTTAATCTTCCCAGGAGGCGTAAATTCTAGTTCCATAATCTTAGGTAGCAGATGCTGACAGTGTTTTTTATTCTTATGGGAAAGCACAGTTTTGCCAATGGTTAAAATACAATCCAATACAATAGATAGGTGAGTATCAGTAAATTCATATAAGGTCTTAAAAACTGAATCCAGCATTACAGGTACTTCATCTTCATTCAGTTCTGTTTCCAGGTCAGCTAATTGACGATTTAAATCCCAGAGCAGATGATCGCGCAGTTCTTCCATACCTGGTAAACCCAAAAGGTAAAAAATGTACTTTATTCTGAGAGTTAGAGTTTTAAATTCACAGATAGTTTCACGATGAAGAATAGCAATATCTGTGAAGGAAGGAATATCTTGTAAAGATTGGAAATCCTTTCTATCTTCTAGTTCTTTCAACCATTTCTCGTAATATTTTTTACCTAAATTAGCAGAAAGATAATCTATATCAAACCCATTTTCAGAACTTGTCTTTTCGCCCCAACCTTCAATATCAGATGTTCTTTGCCAAAATTCCAAACCCTCTAGTAAAAGGTCTTTCATTATAACGAAGCATATCTCATTACACTCATACACTTGCACAAGATTGGATAAACACTTGCGAAAAGTTCCATTTATCGGAATGAACAATTCTTTGCTCCTATTTTGCCAGTTATTAAGTTCATCCAATAAATATGAGTATACATCTTTGGGTATTCCTTCTGTGCGGCAAAGCGCAGATATATAATCCAGGTATTCAACTATTATTCTCTTTTCCTGCAAAGGTTTACTGCATTTTTTAGCAGCAAGAAGATATAAATCACCAATAACGGTTAGGGCTTGTTTACTTTCTGGCAATTGAACATAAAACCATAAATCTCCTAAGATACTTTGCCTGATAAGGGTTGCCACCACTTCAGGATTTGTATAAGGATGATACAGTTCTTCCAAAAAATTCCGGCATCGTTGCTTAATACCATAATTACCTTCTGTTAAAGAAAGTAACCATTTAGCTTGGTCATCGAGCACAATTTCGGATACTTTGGTAACTGCAAGATTTTCTGCTAATGCCTTTGATTTCAGGGTTTCCAAGACCTAAACCTCTTAATTTTATTGTATAACAAAACAGCTATATATTCTTTTTATATTTCCGCTGGATTCTGTCAAGGAGTTTTTGACTTTTATTTTTTGGCTAACCGAAACATAAAAAAGTGATTGACTAAATAACATAGACATTTTTTATGGAAAAAATAATAATAAATCAGAGTGAGGTTATGATGAGATTGGCCATTGAGAAAAAAGACCTACTTGCTCACATTCAACATCTTGTGTCTATTGTCCCTTCCAAAAATGTAACTCCTATACTGAATAACTATTTGATAGAAGTTTCGGAAGAAACCAATATGATGCGTATCAGTACAACAGATTTAACGCTTACAGTTGTAGTAGAATTTCCTGCTGCTGTTTCCGAAGGTGGCACTATTGCTGTTTCGGCACATCATTTCAATGAAATTATTAATTATATGCCCGATGCAGTTATTAATCTTTGGCAGCATGATGACCTGTTAATGATTCAAAGCGGGAAAGTGGATTTTAATCTACTGATTGCTGATCACACTCTATTTCCTGTTATTCCCGAACCCAAGATAAATTACCCTATCACTGTTGATGCTGCATTATTTAACCGAATGATTTCCAAAACTTATTTTGCAGTATCGACCGATGTAAATCGGGCTATTTTAACAGGTGTCTGTTGGAAAATTTATCCAACCTATCATATGATGGTAGCAACTGACGGACGTAAAGTAGCTGAAATAAAAGTATTGAATTCTTCCTTACTTCCTTCTCTGGAGAATAATGATAATCAGGGTTTGAGCATTTTTACAGAACAGAATGAAGTATATGTAGAAAAAGTTATTCCATTAAAAACCCTGCTGTTTTTACAAAAGATTTTCAGTGAAGATGTGAAAGAACTGAAAGTATCTATGGAACATAATCGGATTATGTTTTTATATGGAGAGTACTTTGTTTCCTCGCAAGTTTTTGAACATAAATATCCTGAATATCAAAAGGCATTTCCAACAGAACTCCCTAACAAATTTGTTATTGATAAGGAATCTCTGATAACTGCCATCAAGCGAGTTGCCCTTATTGCCCCAGATGAGAATTTTCGCATACATTTTGATATAGATAACGATCGCTTTGAGGTAAATACAACGAATAGAGATACTGGTGATGCAAAGCAGAATATGGATGATTATGTTTACGCAGGAACCTCTACAGGAATTTCCTTTAACTATAAATATATGCTTTCTATTTTAGAGGCAATCGATACAGAAAAGGTTGTTATCAAACTTGGCTCCTCAAAAGATCCGATGATGATTTACAACGAAAATCCCATTCCTGATCAGGAAATTACCTTTCTGCTAATGCCATTACGTTCATAAAAAATTTGAACCTGGTTAATATCGAACTTGAGAATTTCCGCAACTATCGTAACAGTACATATAGTGTTGGACCCTTAGGATCATTAATTATTGGTCCCAATGGTTGTGGTAAAACTAATCTCCTGGAAGCGATTGCTTATTGCAGTATAGGTAAATCCATCCATTTTCATCATGATGAGGAATTGCTGCATTTTGGAGAGCGTTTTTTTCGAGTTCAAGGTTCATTTATTAGCGATGTGGGAACCCCGATAAAGGTTGCTTTAGGTTATGCTGAACAGCGGAAACTATTAAAGATTGACGATTTACCCATTCGTCAGCTGAGTACGCTTTTCGAAATTGTGAAGATTATTTATTGTGCTCCGGAAGATCATCTTTTAATAACTGGTTCTCCTCGCTTTCGCAGACAGTATTTTGATCTGGCAATAGCTCAGCTTTATCCGCCCTATATAACTGCTTTAAGGCATTTTTTACATATGGTTCAACAACGAAATGCTATGCTGAAAAAAAATTATACAAAAGAAGAACAAATTAGTTGGAATACATCTTTTGCCACTTCTTTAGCCGAAGTTTGGAATTATCGTAACCGTTATCTGACACACATTAATACTGCCTTCAAAGAAATCTTCAAAGATGTCTTCCCCACTTCCGCTTCCATCACTATATCCTATCTTCCTTCCTTAAAAATGCCTCTGGACAGTTCTATTGACGACATTGTACAGTATCTCAGCCATTTGGCAGAGAGAGAAAAATTGTTGCAACGCTCCCTAGTTGGAGCTCATTTAGATGATTATGAATTCAGATTGGAAGGAAAAAAAATGCGAAGCTATGCTTCTCAAGGTCAAAAACGGATAGCAGTCATTATTCTAAAACTTATACAAGCACATTTAATTGAGAAAGTTACAGGTATAAAGCCAATATTGCTATTTGACGATATTTTTGCCGAACTGGATGCCTTTCATTCAGAGGCAATCCGAAACTGTATCAACAATCATTATCAGGTTTTTATTGCAAGTCCCAAAGAAGATATTTGCCTAATATGGCAAGGTTATCCAATTCTGCGTCTGGGAGAAGAGCACTAAATGAAACTGAACCGTAATATTCTGGGTTGGATGTTTTATGATTTTGCCAATTCTGCGTTTACAACGATCATTGTATCCGTAGTGTACAGTGTATATTTCATAAAAAGCGTTGTTGGGGGTCCTTCTGGTTATGGAGAAATGCTTTGGGGAAGGGCAATTGGATTATCAATGACGCTGGTAGCTATTTCAGCTCCTATTTTAGGTGCAGTTGCAGATTATTCGCGTGCGAAAAAGAGAATGCTATTTATCAATTGCTACCTAACTGTGATTTTTACAGCCTTGCTTTATTTTGTAAAACCGGGTGATGTGTTTCTTGGTATGCTTTTTTTCATAATTGCTAACTTCGGTTTCAATAGTGCTAATGTGTTTTACGATGCTTTTTTACCAGAAATATGCCAACCTGAAGACATAGGCAAGGTTTCAGGTTTTGGTTGGTCTTTAGGTTATGTGGGAGGATTGGTTTCTTTGCTCGTAGCTTTAGTTTTGGTAGAAATCAATATCCGTTTGGTTTTTCCAGCGGTAGCTTTGCATTTTTTTCTGTTTTCTCTGTTTACTTTTTTCTGGTTGAAAGAATTCAAGCGCCCTTCGAAGCCAAGTAATTACTATAGAATTGCCTGGCAGAGAGTTTCTTTTTCTTTAAAGAACATTGCCAAGCTGCCTCAACTTCTAAAATATATTATCAGTTATTTTATTTATAACGATGGGATAACAACTGTGATTGTTTTTGCCTCTATTTATGGAGCAGAAAGGTTTTCAATGACCACACAGCAAATGATAACCTATTTTATTCTGGCCCAATTTACATCAATAGTAGGTGCTGCTTTTTTTGGTTGGCTTACTGATAAACTAAATGTAAAAATATCCTTAAGCATTGCTCTTATGATCTGGATTGTTGTTGTTATTTGGGCATTCTTTTGTGGAAGCGCTACCGAATATTATTGTGTTGGGCTGGCTGCAGGTTTAGCCATTGGAAGCAGTCAAGCTAACAGTAGAACTATGCTTTCGCTTTTAACTCCTCGCGAGAGGCAAGCAGAGTTTTTTGGTTTTTATACCTTGACAGGACGCTTATCTTCAATTATTGGTCCAATTCTATATGGATGGATAGCACATAAAACCGGAGATATCCGTTATGCTATCCTATCTTTGATTTTTTTCTTTGTAACCGGATGGATCTTGTTGCAAAGTGTTAATTTGCAGGAAGGAATTAAACAAGCCGAAATGCAATAAATTAACGAGATATCACATTAAAGAGTTAACACGGAAAATGAAAAGGAGAAAAAGATGAAAAAAAAGCAAGCTATAACTTTGATGATCCTTATGCTGCTGTTATTTTTTATTGGTTCTTGTAGTAAAAATAAACCGGTTTTATATATATTTAATTGGAGCGATTACATAGATCCTGAGCTGATCGAGGAATTTGAACAACAGAATAAATGCACCATAAAATATAGTACTTACGATTCCAATGAAAATATGCTAACCAAAATTATGAGCTCCCGAGAATCATTTGACCTTGTTTTCCCCAGTGGAGATCATATAACGATAATGCGAGATTCAAATTTACTTGAACCTCTGGATATCAGTAAAATCCCAAATTATCAAAATCTGGATAGCACTCTTTTAGAGAAAGCAGCAAGTTTTGACGAAGGCAACAAATATGCTATCCCCTATTTTTGGGGGTTAACAGGACTAATATATAACAAGCGTTATGTTCCTGAGGAAGTTATTAATTCCCGAAGTTGGAATATTCTGGGCAATGCTTTTTTTACCGGAAAAAACAAAGTTACGATGTTGGATGATGCGCGTGAAGTTGTAGGTGCAGCATTGATTTATAACGGATACGATCTTAATGATTCAAGTGTAATGGCATTAGCAGCTGCCGAAAAAACCCTTGCCCAATGGGATAAAAACATCACTCAATTTGATTCTGATAGCTATAAAAATGAAGTTCCAGATGGAACTACTTGGTTAGCTCAAGCATATAATGGAGATGCTTTACAAGTAATTGATAATAGTCCTGATTTAGGTTTTATCTTACCTGTGGAAGGAGCAAGTTTATGGATGGATAATATCGCAATGTTAAAATCTAGTAATAATAAAGAACTTGCCTATAAATTTATCAATTTCCTCTTAGATGCCGATATTGGTAAAAGGAATACTGAGTATTGTCTATATGCCACTCCGAATAAAGCAGCTGGCAATTTACTACCCGAGACATTAAAGAATAATACTCTAATCTATCCAGGAGATGAATATCTAAACAAATGTTATATGATTAATGCTCTTGGTGAAGATGTGAAGAAAATAGATAAACTCTTTGAAGCAATAAAATTAAACTAAGAAAGTGAGAATAAAGAAACAAAAATGCTCGATAATCTGGGAAATTTAACTCGCAGCCATTATTGCGGGGATTTGAACACTGATCATATTGGACAGAATGTAACCGTTATGGGTTGGGTAAATAAACGCCGTGACCTTGGTGGTTTGATATTTATTGATTTACGCGATGTTAAAGGTATTTTACAAATTGTTATTCGTCCTGAACAAGAGGAAATCTTTGCCAAAGCAGAAAAAGTTAGAAATGAATATGTAATAGCTGTTTGCGGAATAATTAATGCACGCAGTGAACAAAACATCAATCCTTCTATTCCCACTGGGAAAATTGAGCTGGTAGCAGAGGATTTTTATATCTTAAATGATGCGCAACCCCTACCTGTACAATTTAGTGAAGCAGCTATGGCAGAAGAAGATCTACGGCTCACATATCGTTATCTGGATTTGCGCCGACCCAAACTGCAAAATATCATTATTACTCGACATCGCATTATGCAAATAATACGGGATTTTTTAAATAACGAAGGTTTTTATGAAATAGAAACCCCAATCCTGATGAAAAGCACTCCCGAAGGGGCAAGAGATTATCTTGTCCCCAGTAGAGTTCAGCCAGGGAAATTTTATGCTTTGCCTCAATCTCCTCAGATGTTTAAGCAGCTTTTAATGATTGCCGGTTTTGATAAATACTATCAAATTGCGCGTTGTTTTAGAGATGAAGATTTAAGAGCCGATAGGCAACCAGAATTTACGCAGCTGGATATTGAGCTTAGTTTTGTTACGCAGGCACAAATTTTTGATTTACTGGAACGCTTAATGTATAAGCTCTTTAAAGGTATTTTAGATGTTAGCTTAAGCATTCCTTTTCCGATTATTCCTTATGCAGAAGCGATGGAGAATTATGGATGCGACAAACCTGATATCCGTTTTGGAATGAAACTGAATGACATATCTACGATCGTTGCTAATAGCAGTTTTAATGTTTTTTCTTCAGCACTACAAAATGGTGGCGTAGTAAAAGCAATTGCTATTCCGGGGGCAGCTAATTTTAGTAGAAAACAGCAAGATGAACTTATCGAACTGGCTAAACATTTGGGAGGTAAAGGAATTGCTTTTGCCAAAGTTACTGAAAATGGTTTGGATGCGGGTATCAGTAAATTTCTTAGCTTAGAGGAAACTGAAGCAATAATTGATGTTACTGGAGCAGTAACTAATGACCTTATTGCAATTGCAGCAGATAATTATGAAATGGTATGCAAGGTATTATCTGGCATTCGTAATTACTTAGCTGAAAAATTAGGTCTGATTCCTGAAGATAACTATGCATTTTGCTGGATAACAGATTTCCCGCTGTTTGCCAAAAACGCAGAAACCGGTGCCTGGGAACCTGCTCATCATATGTTTACTTTACCAAAAGAAGAACATATTCCCTATCTTGATCTACCTGAAAAAATTGGCGAAATTACAGGTCAGCTTTATGATCTTGTTTGTAATGGAGTAGAACTATCCAGTGGTAGCATCAGATGTCATCGCTATGATATTCAAAAGAAAATTTTTGATATCCTCGGATTTAGCAATAAAGAATTGCAAGATCGTTTTGGATTCTTTTTGGAAGCGCTAAAATATGGAACACCACCTCATGGAGGTATTGCTCCAGGTTTGGATAGATTAGTTATGATTATAACTAAAGCAGAATCCATCCGGGATGTTATTGCTTTTCCTAAAACCTTGAAGGCCGCTGATTTAATGACTCAGGCACCTTCGGAAGTTGAACCTCAGCAATGGAAAGAACTACATCTGGCACCCACAAAGTAGCTGTTTTTTGCAGCGGCTTAAGTCGCGGTTCAAATTTGTGTGCTATATATAAATATTTTGCGGACAATAAGTTGCCGATAGAAATAGCTTTGGTTATTTTTACTTGTAAAGATGCGCCTGCGATCCAATTAGCTGAAGAAAGAAACTTAAATTACCAGATAATACAAGCTCGTGATATGCAGAATTTTGAAAAACGAGCTATGGAACTCTGCCGCCAACATAGCATTGAACTTATTGCTTTAAGCGGTTTTTTAAAACAGCTCTCTCCCAATTTTATAGAGAGTATGCAAATCCCGATTTTGAACATCCATCCTGCTTTACTACCCAAATATGGAGGTAAAGGAATGTATGGAATGGCTGTTCATAATTCTGTGTTTGCTGCTGGAGAAAAGGAATCGGGTGTAACAATTCATCTTGTCAATTCCCAATATGATAACGGTAAGATTGTCGCTCAGGAAAAGGTTGATATCAGTGCCTGCAAATCTCCAGAGGAAATTGCCCAAAAAGTGTTGGATATTGAGCACAAACTTTATGCACGCACCATCAAGGAATATCTTTTAGACCATTGAAAAGAATTGCAATAATTACTCTTGGATGTAAAGCCAATCAAGCTGAATCCTCCATCATCTTAAACCAGTTCGAACCTTTTAAACTGGTTTCTTGGCAGGAAGAAGCAGATATATATATCATTAATACTTGCACAGTAACAAACCGAACCGATTATAAAAGTAGGTATCTAATTCGTCAGGCGTTAACCAAAAAGGCCAAAAATCCTTCTATACAAATAATAGTTACTGGTTGTTATGCTCAGCGTTATCCTGAAGAAATTACCAAACTGGGAAATATAGATTTTGTTGTGGATAATCAACAAAAATTAAATATAGCCGATATTCTGGCAGGGAATAGCTATGAATTTATGGATATTATGCAAGCAAAGGACTTTGCCTGTAAACTAACCAATAAAATGTATGATCGCACACGTGCCTTTCAGATTATTCAAGATGGCTGCAATTTTAACTGTGCGTATTGTGCAGTCCCTTATGGAAGGGGAAGAAGTAGGTCTGCAACCTTAGAACAAATTTTACAACAAGCCAGGTTATTTGTAAAAAACGGCTATAAGGAAATAGTGCTATCGGGAATCAATTTAGGGCTTTATAAAGATGGAGATAACGATTTAACCGATGTTTTAAGATGTCTGAACGATCTTGAAGGTCTGGAATTGATTAGAATCAGTTCTCTGGAACCCCAACTCTTTAATTATAAACTAATTAACCTTCTTCCCTCTTTACCTAAATTGTGCCCCCATTTTCATATACCCTTACAATCTGGTACCGATTCTGGGCTAAAAAGGATGAAGCGTCATTATACAACTACCACAATTAAGAAGTTGGTTTTTGATATTTTAGATAAAATTCCTTCTGCAGCAATAGGAATGGATGTAATAACCGGTTTCCCTGGGGAAACTGAAGAAGAACATAAATTTACCTGTGATTTTATTTGTTCTCTGCCCTTGGCATATCTGCATACTTTCAGTTATTCTAAAAGAAAAGGAACACCTGCCGCTGAAATGACCAATCAAATCCCGAAAAAAATTAAAAACCAACACAGTAATGAACTAATCCATATTTCTCAAGAGCTTACCGCTAATTATACTAATTTATTATATAGTAACAATATCCCTTTGCGCGGAATTGTGGAAAATAGCGAGAATGGTTGTAGCGAGTTTTTAAGCGATCACTATGTTCGCGTCTATTTATCTAAGGAATATCCGGTGGGAGAATTAGTAAAAACTTCAGCTAAAGAAGTTAAAATTGCTGGGGAATCAGATGTTTAATGTGATTAGTAAAAAAATAGAACACAGATAACGGGATCGACAGGATCAGCTGGATTTTAGTTGAGAGATAAGTAAAAATAAGAAACCTGAGTACTTTTTTAATCTCTTTCGGCGTTTTTAGTGGCTTTTATTATCTTTATGCTTTATATTTGTACAATCTATGAAAGCTTATTTTATAGGTTCTAAGTACTCATCTATAGTTTGATATTTCCACTTCAGTAAAATTCTATCCAATAAAGCAACCATTCCAAATAATGCAATACTAACAGCGACGATAACTATAATTACAGCAAAAACATGAGCTGTCTGATAGGATTTTGTAGCTCTGGTCATATATATTCCCAAGCCGGAAGTTCCTCCTAACCATTCACCAATAACAGCTCCCATAACACTATAAGTTGCAGCCAGTTTTAATCCTGTAAAAAAGTTAGGTAAAGCAGCCGGAATCTTTAATAACTTGAATATCTTGTATGGTGTTGCTCCCATGGATTTTAAAAGACGAATCTGATCTACAGAAACACTTCTGAAACCGTCATAAAGTCCTAAAGCAATAGGGAAAAAACACATAAGTACAACGGCAAAAATTTTGGAACTGATTCCATAACCAAACCAGATAATTAAAAGCGGTGCCACAGCTATTATAGGAACTGTCTGTGAAATTATCAGATAGGGATAGAGAATTTGTTTTATCCAACTTGATAAGTTCATTGCCATAGCCGTTATCGAACCTAATATGATACTGATGATAAGTCCGGTTATCGCTTCCAGCAATGTTGGTTTTAAATGATGCCAGATAAGCCCTGGATTTTTCATAAAAACATTTATTACTTGTAAGGGTGAAGGTACCACCCAAAAAGCAATTACACCTTTCGCACTGATAAACTGCCAGAGTATAATCAGGAAAATAAAAAAAAGCAAAGGAAGTATTACTTTTTGGCTTTTCACATCTCGCCCAGAAAGCGGATTTCAGTTTGCAGCTTAACATTATAATGTTCATACACAACTTCTTGAATATGCTGAATAAGCTGTAAAACATCTTTTGCAGTTGCAGAACCCAGATTAACAATAAAACCACAATGTTTTTCGGAAATAGCAGCATCTCCTATTCTGAAACCTTTAAGCCCACAATCTTCAATTAACCTGCCTGTATAAAATCCTTCCGGTCTTCTAAATACACTGCCAGCACTGGGTAATTCAAGTGGTTGTTTTTGCTGTCTTTTTTGTAGATATTCATCCATCCGCCGTTTGATTGTTTCAGAGTTATCTCTTTTTAAATGAAACACAGAAGAAAGGTGAATTAACTCTTTATCTTGCAACACACTATGACGGTAGGAAAAATTATGCTCTTCCACTTTTAGATATAAAATCGGATTTAATGAATTTATACTTTCCCAAGTAGGTAATATACATACGCTGCTATGTAGAACATCTTTTATTTCATAATTATAGGCACCGGCATTCATAAAAACGGCTCCACCTACTGAACCGGGAATGCCAGAGGCAAACTCTAATCCGCTTAAGCCATTCTCACAGGCATAATTACAAAGATCTTTTAAAGTAACTCCACAGCTTGCAGTTATATATTCTTGTTCTACAGTTAGTTCTGTAAAACGCTCGGTGCTGATCACAATTCCTGAAAGTCCCTTATCGGAAATGAGCAGATTAGAACCCTTACCTAAGATAAAATAGGGAGTTTTATGATTAAGACAAAATCTTAATAAATCCAGCAATTGATTCTGTGTGTAAGGAGTGCAGAAAACCTCAGCTGGGCCTCCAATTTGGAAACTGCAATGTTCTTTTAAGGGAACATTGCTTTGGATAATTCCGTCTTCCATTAATTTAGGATACTCTTGCTGTAAAATAGATAAAGTTGTAATATTCATAGATTACTCGGTAGCGAGCTAAAAAATTTGCCAATTTCGGATATGAGTTGTTGCTCATTTTTTAGCTCAATACAGCGACCTGGCAAAATTTGTTTAAAGTACTGGCCGTATTTTTTCTTGGAAACGCGGGAATCCATAATCAGGACAATTCCGCGATCGGTTTTACTTCTTATTAGGCGTCCAAAACCTTGTCTTAAACGCAATAGAGCATTGGGTAACATTAAATGCATAAAGGAATCCTTATTCTCCCGTTCCAGTTTATCTATTAGTGCTTCTACGAGAGGTTCTGAAGGCACTTGAAAAGGTATTTTATATAATATCAAAAGCGAAAGTGAATCGCCTTGGATATCAACTCCTTCCCAAAAAGAAGAAGTTCCAAGAAGTACAGCATTTTTACTTTTCTTAAAATCATCCAAGATAGAATTTCTGCTACCACCTTTTCCCTGAGCAAAAAAAGGACGCTTAGAATGATAGAGGGTATCGCTAAGGTGTTCGTAAACAGCATCCAAATCTTTATATGAAGTAAAAAGAGCCATCGTCCCCACATTGGTAGTAGTTAAAATTTGTTCCAAACAACCCAATGCTTGACTTTGGAAAAATCTGTCCTTGTGTTCAGGTAGAAAACTACCAATTAATAATAAGGATTGTTTATCGTAATCAAAAGGAGATTCCACAATGCTCTCGATCACTTTCTTGTCGGTAGCAAAACTTAAGCCTGATTGATTTAGGAAAAACTTGAATGAACCTCTAATTGACAAAGTTGCCGAGGTAAAAACTATGCAAGGAATATTTTTGTAAAGTAAACGGTTAAGCGGTTCTGAGACTTCTACTGGGGCATAACAAAAAGTACTGGAAGGGATATTACGTTCGGGACGCGGAATATTTTCTATCCATAAAGCATAATTATCCAGATCAGGATTAAGTAATTCCAGCAATAAAGTTTCCGTTTCCCGATAGCGTTGCAAATAACCATTCAAATTATCTTTAATAATCTCCAAATTAGCTATCTGGTTACTTTTCACGGTACGCAACACATTATCAAGAGCAACCAAGTCTTTAAGAATATTTTTGAAACCTATGGAAAGTTCTTTCAAGAAAAAATAGATATCCTGAAAATCAGCTATGTCTTTTATCCTTAGTTTATTATAACTTTTCGCTTCAAAGCAGCGATTCGCTGCTAAATTAAATAAGGAAGTAATCACTTTTCGTTGCTCGTCTGTCTCCAGCATCAGCTTTGTGCAAAGAGATTCTATATGAGTTTTCTGGTCTGTAGTTAAAATACTCTTATGCACTGTTTGAATAAGCTGAGGCAAAAAACCACCGGTATATTTTTTCCCAGAATGAGCTAGCTGATTGAATAAACTGTTAAGCTCAGCATAACTGAAAGTAAAGCCCAAATTTTTGGACGCAGCAGACATAAGGTTATGTGCTTCATCAATTATTAAATATTGATATTCACCTAAAGTGGAATTATCCATTTGGGCATCTGCTAATAATAGAGAATGATTGGCAACTACTATGGAAGCAGATTCTATATGCTTACGCAACTTCATTACATAACAATTATGATAATTAAGACACTTTCTTCCCCCGCAAAGATAACGATCGGAACATATTTTATGCCATAAAACACTATAGTAATTTTTATCGAATGAGGAATTTTCGGAAATATCACCGGTATGAGTAAGCTCCTTCCAAACAAGCAAATTTAATAAACCTCGGGCATCATAAGCTGATATTCCCCGAGTTTGCTCTTGTAAAAGATCTTGCCAACGTCTTTCACAAATATAATTTTCTCTCCCTTTAACTAATACTGCTTTAAATGGAAGAGGGATAATTTTACGCAATTGAGGTAAATCCTTGAAGAAAAGCTGTTCCTGTAAATTTTTTGTGTTCGTAGAAACAATTACTTTGGTCTTGTTCCTATTGCTAAAATCTATCGCCGGAACTAAATATGCAAATGATTTTCCAACTCCTGTTCCAGCTTCAACAACTAAAAAATCCTGTTTAGCAAAGGCATTAGCTACCTGTTCAGCCATAATCATTTGTCCGGAACGAAATTCGAAATTAGGAAATTTATTAGCAAAAAGTCCGTGTTCTGCAAATATTTCTGGAATGCTATCTATAGACCCAGAGACATTATGTTCAATTACATTGTTTAATTCATTCTTGGGAGGAATGGGTTTTTTCCCTGATAAAACAGTGGCACGCTGTTGTTTTACTAGCCATCTAAGATATTCAGTTAAACCACTTTCTACATTTGCCTGTAGACTTAAATCCTGCAAACGGGCATTAAGCATATAGTTAAAGTGTGCCAAAGCATAATTGGTAAGAGCATTAAAAAGATATCCGGTAGCTAAAGCATCAGAATCAGCACGATGAGCATTATCCAATTTAATACCAAAAAAAGAAACCATAGTACTTAATTTATGGTCAGTAGTAAAGGGTAAATACATCCTCGCTATTTCCATAGTATCCCAAAACACATTAATTAATGGAAAACTTCCATTTTCTACTAAAGATTGGTTGATAAAGGATAGGTCAAAATTGATATTGTGTCCAACTAAAGGAGTGTTTCCAATAAAATCGCAAAATTCCTTAAGCACCTCTTTTAATGGAGGAGATAATTTTAATTCCTCAGGGGAAATATGAGTTAATTGTTCAATAAATTTAGGAACCTTGCCTTTGGGTTTTACAAAGCTAACATAGCTATCAACAACTTCATTACCTTTAAAACGGAAAGCTGCTATTTGGATTATTTCATCTCGCGCTGGCATTAAACCTGTGGTTTCAATATCTATTGCCACAAATTCTAATTGCGAGAGAAGCAGTTCTTCGCTTACATTTTCTGAGTTTAAATCTTTACCGTTTTCGCTTTCCACTATATTTTTCCCGTAAGTTAATCTTCTTCCTTATAGAGGTTATATCGTTGCATCTTTTTTATCAGCCCCTGACGAGATAGCCCTAATTCTTTTGCGGCTTGAGTTTGATTCCATTGAAATTTCTCTAGGGATTGAGTTATTATTTTCCGTTCCAGTTCTTCTATGGCTTCTTTCAATGATTTTTTACCTGACAACATAGCGATTGTTTTACTATATTCAATGTGATGAAATACTTCCTCACTAAAATCACTTGGTTTAATAAAAGTATTTGGTTCAACAAGGGTTACTGCTCGTTCAATTTCATTTTCCAACTGACGCACATTCCCAGGCCAATCGAATTGTTCTAAAATATCCATTGCCTCCTTAGTAAAGCCCAGAACATTTTTATCCATCCGTTTTGTGTATTTATCTAAGAAATGAATGGCCAGTAATGGTATATCACCAGTCCTGTTTTTAAGTTGAGGTACATCAATCCGGATAACATTTAAACGGTAATATAGGTCCAAACGAAAATCCCCTCGTTTTACCCTTTCCATTAAAGGAACATTCGTTGCGCAAACTACTCGTACATTAACTTTTTCCGTTTTTGTAGCGCCAACTCTTTTAACTTCACCCTCCTGTAAAAATCGAAGCAATTTTGCTTGAGTAGATTGACTTATATCGGCAATTTCATCTAAGAAAAAAGTTCCTCCATCGGCAATTTCAAAGAGGCCCTTTTTATCATAAGCAGCACCTGTAAAAGAACCTTTCACATGACCGAATAGTTCGCTTTCTAATAAAGTTTCTGGTAAAGCACCACAATATTGAGCTACAAATGCTTTGTTTCTTCGATTGCTGCTATAATGTAAAGCACGAGCTATTAGTTCTTTTCCTGTTCCACTTGGTCCTTCCAAAAGAACTGTTGTAGGAGTGTCCTTCACTTTTTCAATAATCTCAAATATTTTCATCATTTCAGGGCTTTTACCAATTATATCAGCATATATATTATTGGAAGTGAGCTGTTCTCGAATTATTGCATGGCTTTTTTCCAGATTGGCACTACGAATATTATCAATGATTACAATAATCTGGTTGGCAAGGGCAGAGAGAAGATTAATGATTCTTTCCGAGAAATACTTGGAACCGCTTTTGCAAAAAATGAGTATTACCCCCATAGTATTTTTACGGATGGATAGAGGAAGCACCAAAATATTATTATAACTGGGGGCAAAGTGAGGTTGCTTAATATTTTCCAGTTTATTGTTCTGATATACATCAGCGCATATATTTAAGAAATGATCGTGATATTTATCGTCTGGCGAAAAATTGTTATAAATTTTATACTCCCAAGCATCAGGCAAATTGGGATTCGCATGAAGTAACAGAACTCCACCATCTGCATTGGCAATTTCAATCAAGCTGGTAAGAGATTGCTCAATTAGCACATCCAAATCAGTTATTGTATTCAACTTTTGAGTAATTTCATAAAATTGGTTCAGCAGGTTTTCTTCAAACTTGGCTTCTTCCATTTGCGAAGCATATTCGCGCGAAATTTTTTGCATTAGAATGTCGTTCTGTTCCAGCAGTTTTATGGAGCCATATTTCTCTATTATCTTCCTATTATTTTTCAATATCTGAAGTGCCTGCTCCCATTCTTCCATATCCAAAAGAACTCCAGCAAGTTCATAATTAACTAACGATAGTTCATAGTTGCTACCAACTTCTACAAATAGCTTAATTGCTTCATTAAGATAGTTTTTTGCGGCTTCTAAATTTTTCCTTTCCAGCACAGCACGTAGATAATAAGCTCTACCTATTTCGAAAGGCAAATTTTGTTCTGCAGCCAGTTTCTGAGCTTCAGAAAGATAATAATCGGCACTTTCCACATTGTGAGTTAAAATAAAGTAATATGCTTGTTTTAGATAGCCCTCGATTATTTTGTCACGAGCAGCAATATTCTTGAAGAAATCCAAACTCTCTACTAAATATCTATAAGCCTCTTTAAATTTATGCAGCTTAGTTAAAACACTACCTAAATTCCCATATAGCTCTGCCTTAATATAATCATCTGATACAGCAGGTAACAATTCCAAGCCTTTAATATAGAGATCATAAGCAAGATTTAATTCATCCTGTTTTTCGTAGACCTCACCCAGATTGTTGAAACTTCTTAAGAGGCCTTCATTAAAACCGCTTTCCTGTGAGAGCTTAATCGCTTTTTCATAGTAAGATATCGATTCAGCCCAGTCTCCTTTTTTAAAATACAAGCCTCCCAAATTATTTAAAGAAGCAATTGTATTCCGTTGAAAACCAAATTCGTTTGCTATCTCCAAAGATTTTTTTAAAGCATCTTCTGCGCGATCATATTCGTTGTGATCCATCAGTGTGACACCAATATTATTATAGATATTAGTTATATTATATGGTTCGGCAAGTAATCTTTGAATTTTTAGCGCTTCTTCCAAATAATCGAGAGATTTTTCAGGATCACCTTTGTCGTCCATTAAGCCACCCAGATTATTGTAGCATACAGAAATTCCATTCAGATTGTAATATTGCTTTTCCAGTACCAAACTTTTCAAGAAATAGGCCTCGCTCTTTTCCCAAAAGCCCTGAAACATATATAATACACCCAAATTATTATATATCGCAGCTAAACCACTGTGATCTTTAGCAAGAGAATATAGAGTTTCCGCTTCATTAAAAACTTCTTCTGCCTGCTCCCATTCATTTATATAATAATGAATCTTACCACGGATTTTTTTGGCTTCAGCTTGTACGCTATGTCTTTGTTGTTGATTAGTAATATTGCTAAAAGAATGACTGGCATTATCTAAAGTGTTAAAAGCATCATTAAATGCCTCACTTTCTGCCTGGATATCAGATTTCAGAAGTAGTATTTTCACTTTCCAATAGGGATCTATCGTAGCTGGAGAATATTGTTTAATAATTTCCAAGGCAAAAGCTGAAGAATTAATCGCATAAAGATCGTTTGCTAATTTATAGACTATCTGTTCAGCCGGGAAATTATTCTCTGTGCAGATATGCAATGCTTGCCGAAAATAATCTACCGCTTTATCTTTTTGATTTATAGCTGAAAATGCTTCTGCTATCTTTTGTGTGCTTGTTAATTTGCCAGTGGGGTTTTTAGTATGCGCTAATATATACTCTTCCAAGGTTAAAACACTTTCAAAATCATTAATCAAAGTAAGCTCGGATACTATCTTGGCAAAAAGTGCCGCGTTATATTTATTATTCATAATCTGCAGAGAAGCCAAAATTTGAGGATATCTCTTATCCTTCTGAAGATATTCTATCAGCTGATTGAAAATAGTGCTACCAATTTGATCTTTATTATCGTTTAACCATTGAGAAAATGCTTTTTTCTTTTGTATTGAACAAACTGTTCCAGGATTGGAAATCAAACGCAAATCATATAATAATGTCAGATCTGCTTTCAAATCGTCTGGTTTGCTAAGCGTTTGATAAAGTTCATCTGTATCTAACCCATCTAATATATACATAACTGTCAAAATCTCTTTTTGTGAGGGACTAAGCGATTCTAACATTTCATGATATATTTGTTGAGCATCAAAGGTCTTCTCTAAATAAGGGCCAAGATTAAACTTATTCCTGGTTTTTTGTGCTTGCATCTCTCTTAAGACCTTTTCGATTATTATCAAATTACCAGAGGTTATTTTCTGAAATATTTCACTATCACTACTATTAGAAAAATCAGTTCCAGGAAAAGTCAATTGTAAAAGCCGTTGACAATCCTCAATCTCTAATGCTGGAATGTTCTCCATTTCAGAAAAAGGAAATAACCGCGTTTGCGTGAAAGCTACAATCTGAATACCAGTTTCTGGAAGATATTGAACCAAATATTGTAAATAATCACGCGTATAAGCATCTAAAACATCACAATCATCTATAACAAGCAATAATGAATGAAATAATTCCATCCCATTTAATCGTTCTGTTATATAATAGAAAAAGTCATATTTACTATCCGACCCAATATTATCCCGAAATTCATTATAATAACCGTATAGGTCAGCTTCACTCACTTCCGTAATTACCTGAATAAGCTCAGTAAAATGATTTAGTGCCAAAGGATGAGGTGAAAAGCACATCCTCTTCTCATAAACATCAGATACACTATCCATTAAAGGTTGAACATAATGACTTTTACCGGACCCAGATTTACCTGTAAGCTCAATTAAATGACTCTTAGAACTTTCACGCAAGTAACCCATAGCTCTGGAAAGCGCTATTTTATTTATAATATATGCATCCAGCTGTTGGGTTATATTCTCTGCCATTTTTCACCCCTTTGGAGATTTTGTTTACAGTGCTACTGTAAATAGAGTTGACAACCTGTCAAGTAAAAAATGTAATTCAGATGTCTCCCCCTTTTTTAGCCCGTAGGGCGACACAATAATAGCGACGGTGGTGTCAGCCTCTCGAAATAATAATTTTTTTATTATCAAATCATTTGCTTCTCTTTTAATTTATCGGGATCCCAGTGCTTTTTCAAAAGTGCATTAAATTCTTCTTCGGTTGTTATATTGTGATGATGATCTTCCTGATGTTCTATGTAATTTTTCACACTTTCAATGTTGGATTTGCTGACAGAATAGGCAGCATATCCATCTTGCCAATGAAAATCTTGTCTGGTCTGTTCTCTGAACCATTTACTGGAATTCGCTTTTAATTTTGCCATAAATTCCACTATACTCATTTCTTTGGGGGCTAAACATAGGATATGGATATGATCTTCAATTCCTCCGATGGCAAGAGGAATACCATTTAAATTTTTAATTATTCCGTTTAGATAGCCATACATTTCATCAGCAAGGGGTTTTTTAAGCCAGGTCTTCCGGTTTTTTGTAGAAAACACAATATGAACCGCTAAATGACAAAAAGATGCAGGCATATTTTCTCCTTGTTTGATCTTATTAATTCATTATCTTATAATTGAGATTTTATGTCAAGAGAAGAAAGTTGGATAATCATTTTCACACGAGGGGCTTACGCCACCGTCGCTATCATTGTGTCGCCCTTGGGGGCTTTTTGCAAAGGGCAAAAGAGCAGAGGGCTTAGAGATTTATAAATCCCTTTTCCGAGGGGCTTACACCACCATCGCTATGATTGTGTCGCCCTTGGGGGCTTTTTTCAGAAAACATAGTTATAAAATGTAATCAGGTTTCTTCATTTTTACGAGGGGCTTACGCCACCATCGCTATCATTGTATCGCCCTTCGGGGCTTTTTTCAGAAAACATAGTTATAAAATGTAATCAGGTTTCTTCCTTTTTACGAGGGGCTTACGCCACCGTTGCTATCATTGTGTCGCCCTTAGGGGCTTTAAAAGTATCAACCTTATAAACTCTATAAACTTTCTCAACCCTCTAAACCAACTCAACCCTCTCAACCCTCTAAACCTTTTTTTAAGGAAGCAAGATATGAAAGAATAGCATCAAATCTCTTTGTTCAGATATTGATAGCCAGGAACTTTTGTTAATAAGCCGTCTTCCACTGCTGTTTTTACCGAAAGGCAGGGTAACTGTTGTTCCAGAATTTGCTCTTTAGTAATAGTTTTCAGATCTACTTGTTCGGGGTATTTGGCTTGCATTGCCCACAGCATTTTTACAAAAAGTGAATACCAAGAGGGCACCCGAACGCTATCATCCTTATCTCTCAAAAGGTTCAGGTAATTTTTAAAATCGCTACGATACGCTTCCGAGGGATTGATAGCTTTAATTTGTTTGGCTATGGCAGCATATTCCAGATTTTTTTCCTGGATTGGCATTTGCGGAGCTCGTCGCATTAAAGTCCTTTTCAAGCGGGGATGATAATAATATATTGCACCATCCAGTTTACCTGAAAATCCCTTTATTCCATCTTTTACAGTTACTTTCATTGTAACCTCCCTATATTTTGTTGCCAAATTATTTCCTTGCTTGAAACTGTCAATCACTTCTTTATCATCCCTTAATCACTCCTTAATTGTTAACGCTTGATTAAGGGATGATAAAGGAGTAATAAACTTCCCGAAATAAGGGATAATATGGTTGCAAGTGGTCACTGAAAACTGCAAATGGCATTGGGGGGCTAAATTCTAATTACTAATACTTGAGTGCTCTATGAACCCATCTGATAGACGGCTATATCATAGCTTAGTTGATAAGTACCCGGGTTCAAGTTGCCAAGGTTGAAGAAGATAGCTTACTTTGGATAGTGATTTTGATAAACTATACAATGCTAAAATCCCAGCTGAATTTTTAGGTAGAAGTTCGATGCATCTGTAATTAGATCATTATCTGATTGAATGGAGTAATGTGAGTATTGGCTTTTGTAACCTGCATATATGTGACTGTTTGAACCAACATTCCAATCTAAGTTAAGGTAGTATCCCAGATTTCCCAAATATTCCATATCCGGCTTCATAGTTATGTTGTAGTTTGTCAAACTCAGTCCCTGACTGAGGATTATATTTTTTTGTAATACAATGTTGTTTATTAGGTTCATCAGATTGTATTCCGGATCCCAATAATCAAGTTTAGAATGTGAGTACCGCACATAGGTAAGATTATAGTATATCCATAATTTTTCTAGTAAATTTATCTGAATTACTCCGTAATAATTTATGACAGGTAAAATTTCAGAGAGGGAATAAACTATTTCCTTCCCACCCGAAACGGATGCAAAAGCAGTCAAACGACTATTTTTTAGCCAATTTAAACCAAGGGTGGCTTTATAGGGATGATACAATTGGCTTTGGAATTTTTCGGCTCTATAATATGTTTCCATAGCAATTGCATAGTTATTATTATCTAAATACACTAACTGAGAATAGTTTCCAGAAGAACTCATTAGTTCTCCGCTGCTTAAGGTATTATCCAATTGCCATTGCACATTTGATTGTAGCCGAGATAGAAATCCGTTTCGAGGTTTATCATAAAAAAAGCCAACCGTGTTTTGGAATCTATCTTGATTGTAAAAGGATCCCATATCTGCGCGAAAATTTGTATCAGTCAGTTCAGAAGCAACCCAAAAAGTATAATCAGAATGGGTATTGGTAAGAGTGATACCTGCATCATAGCCCATAGAGGATAATGAATCTTGTTTCATATAGCTGAAATTCACAATGGGTAAGATCTCCAATGGCTCTAAAGGACGATAGCTAAATGAAGCATGCGCTAGTTCATTATGGAAATCGTCATTCTGCCTGCCATATAAATTGATATTTACTTTTGAGGTAGCAAAGGTTCTGCTGTAACCAAGAGCATTAAAGAAATCACCGTTTGATAGATTATTGCTTGGATCGTCTCTAAGAAACACAAGAGCCACAGCCCGATCCTGAGATACCCGAGTATATTTGCCTGCAAAAATGGGACTTATAATGTTTCGGGTGTACCAAAGATCCGACGATACTGCCAATAAATCATAATCCTCCAAGAAAAAGGATCTGTTTTCAGCTATTTGAGGAGGGTTTTTGCTATTATAGTTGTCAACAGCAGAATCTAAAGGTGTATCAGAGAAATCCGGCTTTATGGATATCTTGAAACTAGCATTAGAATATGGTTTTATGTTTAAATTGCCACCTATATTTTTGTACCAGATGTTTCCTCTGTTTTCTTTACTATCATATATTGCCACATAATAGGCATCAGCTTTAAAATTCCATTGCTTGCTTATTGGATTGTTTATAATAATCTGAGCCCCGTTTTGAAAGAAAAAGGGACCGCTTGTATATTGAACATAGGGATAACGATAGCTTTTTTTGCCCTGGTAGCAAAAACGACTTACATACACTCCCAATGTATAGGGTGCCTTTGATCCCATCCGTAAGTCACACCATGGTATTCTTAATTCTACAAGCCAATTATTGTCAATAAGCGTAGATGTTAACCTGGTATCACAGTTCCAACTCCAATCTGCATTGAATGAGGTGTCTAAGGTATAGTCGCTTAATACTCCTAAAGGAGATGCCTCAAAACCATAAGCAAAGAATTGGCTTGGCTGAGTGATCAAGGTAAAAGCTATCGCGTCACTTTGG
>Ga0209201_1000380_pt1 | contig 64193 bp, 45 predicted proteins | sample AD_UKC055_MetaG_FD_184411 | JGI IMG/M metagenome (GOLD analysis project Ga0209201, IMG submission 184411) | Active sludge microbial communities of municipal wastewater-treating anaerobic digesters from USA - AD_UKC055_MetaG (SPAdes) (version 2) | ecosystem: Engineered > Bioreactor > Anaerobic >...
CCCGCCACCCGTGGTTAGCGCGCAGGTGTGACCATAGCCGGCGGCGATGGCCGCTACCCCGCTCGCCAGCCCCACCACGTCCACCGGCGTGCTACGCTGGGTCGTCGTCCCGTCGCCCAGTTGACCATAGTGGTTCCAGCCCCAGCACTTGACCCCACCGCCCGATACAAGCGCGCAGGTGTGATACCCACCGGCGGCGATGGCCGCGGCACCGCTCGCCAGCCCCACCACCTCCACCGGCGTGCTGCGGTCGGTCGTCGTGCCGTCACCCAGTTGACCATAGTAGTTCCAGCCCCAGCACTTGACCCCGCCACCCGTGGTTAGCGCGCAGGTGTGACCATAGCCGGCGGCGATGGCCGCTACCCCGCTCGCCAGCCCCACCACGTCCACCGGCGTGCTACGCTGGGTCGTCGTCCCGTCGCCCAGTTGACCAGCCCAGTTAGCGCCCCAGCACTTGACCCCGCCGCCCGTGGTTAGCGCGCAGGTGTGCTCCCCACCGGCGGCGATGGCCGCCGCCCCGCTCGCCAGCCCCACCACGTCCACCGGCGTGCTGCGGTCGGTCGTCGTGCCGTCGCCCAGTTGACCATACGAGTTATCGCCCCAGCACTTGACCCCGCCGCCCGTGGTTCGCGCGCAGGTGTGATCATAGCCGGCGGCGATGGCCGCCACACCGCTCGCCAGCCCCACCACGTCCACCGGCGTGCTGTGGTCGGTCGTTGTGCCGTCGCCCAGTTGACCATACAAGTTTCGGCCCCAGCACCTGACCCCGCCGCCCGATACAAGCGCGCAGGTGTGCCAGCTGCCGGCGGCGATGGCCGCTACCCCACTCGCCAGCCCCACCACGTCCACCGGCGTGCTGCGGTCGGTCGTCGTGCCGTCGCCCAGTTGACCAACCGCGTTATTGCCCCAGCACTTGACCCCGCCGCCTGTGGTCAGGGCGCAGGTGTGACCATAGCCGGCGGCGATGGCCACGGCACCGCTCGCCAGCCCCACCACGTCCACCGGCGTGCTGCGGTCGGTCGTCGTGCCGTCGCCCAGTTGACCAGCCCAGTTATAGCCCCAGCACTTGACCCCGCCGCCCGTGGTTAGCGCGCAGGTGTGCCAGCTGCCGGCGGCGATGGCCACGACGTCCTGTAAGGGGGGTAAGGAGGCCGTGCTGCTGGCCCTGGCCGGGTCAAGCACAAGCGGCCCATACGCCGGGTTCATGGAGATGGCCGGGCCGGCGCTCCTCGACGCGGCGGCCGGAGGTTGGGCAGCCGTCTGTGCGCCGGCCCCGCTCAGATTGCCGGCCAACAAGACCAGGCTCACCATGAGACTGATGAACAATCGCACTTTCATTGGTTTTGCTCCTTTCTGTTGCTGATAAGCGAATTGCACCTAACTATGTATTATACGAACTATATATCCAGCCGTATATATTCTGTGGCCATCTACTTGTATATATCTACCCCTATCTCACCTCCTCTGCCCCTGACCGGTCGCACGGCCCCAAACGCATCACCTGCTCATACGGCACTTCCCCTACCTTCCGCTGCGCGTTCCAGACCTCGCCCGCTGGCTTCACCTGCTGTCAAAGCGCTGTCTCCTCAATCCCCACGCGAAGGGCGACCACCTCCGCGGCTGCCCATCGCACTCTTCTACGCTCAGCTCCACCGTCTTGTAGCATTGGCGCTTTTGAGCCTCCTACCGATACCGCACACAGACCCGCTGCGCACCATAGCGTGCGGTCAGCTCCTTCGTCCCTGGTGGCCCTGGCAACAACGTCAAGCGGGTTCGCATCAGCCAGCTCCGTCGTGGGTAGGACTATTGCAGCGAGGCCCTTTAGCCCTCTTGAAAGGTAGACAATGGCGAGTAGTGTTGACTGTTCCCCACTCTTGGGGTGGACCACTATAATTATAGAAATAAACCTGCGTAAAGTCAATAAGCAACCACGATCACTCTCTGAAGAGACGCCATGTGCCGGCGCATCCCCCCGCAAGCAAGAAAATGTGAGTCGTGACCCGCGAGCAAAGACTGCGACAGCCCTCGACTCACGGCTCACTGAGTTCTATTCTCGAAAATGCCTGTTGATTCAGCGCCGAATCGTACTATAATCAGCCTTGAAAGCGCAGGCATGATCCAACAACACATCCCAGGAGGTCATACAATGTACAAAGTCGTATTGCTGCGTCATGGCGAGAGCATTTGGAACCAGGAAAATCTCTTCACCGGCTGGACCGATGTAGACCTTTCCGCAAAGGGCATCGAAGAGGCCCACGCCGCCGGCAAAACCCTCCGCGAAGCGGGCTACACCTTTGACGTCGCCTTCACGTCGGTGCTCAAACGCGCGATCCGCACGCTCTGGATTGCCCTCGACGAGATGGATCTGATGTGGATCCCCGTCTACCGGCATTGGCGGCTCAACGAACGCCATTACGGCGCACTCCAGGGACTCAACAAGGCCGAGACCGCCGCCAGGTATGGCGAGGAGCAAGTCCTCATCTGGCGGCGCAGCTATGACGTCCGTCCGCCCGCCCTCGAGCCTTCCGATCCCCGCTGGCCCGGTCACGATCGGCGCTACGCCGACCTGAAACCGGAAGAGCTACCGGCCCACGAATGCCTCAAAGATACCGTAGCGCGCTTCCTCCCCTACTGGCACGAGGTGATTGCACCCGTCGTCCAATCCGGCAAGCGCGTGATCATCGCCGCACACGGCAACAGCCTGCGCGCGCTGGTCAAATATCTCGACGCTATCTCCGATCAGGCCATCATCAAGCTCAATATCCCCACCGGCATCCCCCTGGTTTACGAACTGGACGAACACCTGCAGCCCATCACCCACTACTATCTCGGCGACCCCGAGGCCATCGCTGCCGCGCAGGAAGCCGTGGCCAATCAGGGAAAAGCCAGGTAACGCTCCCTCCATCGAGGCGCAAGACGTGAGCTGCGATCCGGCAGTTCACGTCTTGCGCTATGGAAAGCCAAATCCAAGTGTACGAGTGGCAGACTCCTCAACCGATCACGGTTCCCCCGCCGTTACGCGCCTTTGTCGGCGGGCACCCCCTGGTGGCCGAAACGCTGGTGCGGCGCGGCATCACCACCGTAGAAGCGGCGCGCGCTTTCCTCGATCCCCACGCAGCAGCCCCCGCTTCGCCATTTGACTTTCCCGAGATGGAGCGCGCCGTCGCCCGCCTCGGAGAGGCCATCCGCGCCCACGAACGCATCTGCGTCTGGGGCGACTTCGACGTTGACGGACAGACCTCCACGACAGTGCTGGTCGCCACCCTGCGCGATCTCGGCGCGGAGGTGACGCACTACATTCCCGTGCGCGAGCTCGAATCGCACGGCGTGAACACCGCCCAATTGGCGCACCTCCTGGATGAGGGCGCACAAGTCCTCCTCACCTGCGATACCGGCAGCGATGCCTTTGAGGCGGTTGACTACGCGAAAAACCGCGGCGTCCCCGTCATCATCACCGACCATCATGAATTGCCACAGGGCGACCTCCCCCCCGCCTGGGCCCTCATCAACCCCCACCGCCTGCCGGAGACCCACCCCTCCGCCACGTTGCCCGGCGTCGGCGTGGCGTACAAACTCGCCGAAGCGCTCTCCATGCAGGCCGGACGCCCTGACGACGCCCGACGCCACCTCGATCTCGTCGCCCTGGGAATCGTCGCCGATGTCGCCCAGCTCACCGGCGACACCCGCTATCTCCTGCAGCTGGGCCTGCCGGCGCTGCGGGAAACGTCCCGGTCGGGTCTGCAGGAGATGTTCAAACTGGCGCAGGTGCTGCCGGCGCAAATCAATGAGGAAACCATCGGGTTCGTCATCGCGCCGCGCCTCAACGCGCTCGGGCGCCTGGGCGACGCCAACGTCATCGTGGATTACTTCCTCACCCACGATCAGGCACAGGCGCGCCTCCTCGCGGCCCAGATGGAGACGCTCAACGCCGAGCGCAAGCGCCTCTGCGCCGAAGTCGAGGCCGCCGCCGAGGCGCAGCTCGAACAGGATCCCGCACTCCTGGAATACGAAGCGCTGGTGCTGGTCAACTCACACTGGCACACCGGCGTCGTGGGGATTGTGGCCAGCCGCCTGGCAGAGCGCTACCATCGCCCCGCGATCCTGCTCGTCGCGCCCGGCGATGGCAGCGCCCGAGGCTCGGCCCGTTCCGTGCCAGGGTGCCACATCACCGAGGCGATTGCCACCCAACGCCCGCTGCTGGAGCGCTTCGGCGGTCACGCCCAGGCGGCAGGATTGGCGCTAGCGCAGGAAAACATCCCCGCGTTCCGGCGAGGGCTGTCGCAGGCGGTCAAAGCCCAATGCGGCGTCGTCGCGGCGACCCCGCCCCTGCAAATTGATGGCATTCTGCCGTTTTCGGAGCTGTCGCTCGCCCTGGTAGACGACCTGGAACGGCTGGCGCCCTTCGGCGCGGGACATCCGCCGCTCACACTGGCGACCTGCAACGTGCGCGCCCAGGGGATCAACGTGATCGGGCGCAACGGCGATCATCTGGCCATCACCGTGGAAGACGGCAGTGGGACGTTGCAGCGCGTCATCTGGTGGCGCGCCGACCAGGAAGACGTCCCCGCCGAGGCCTTCGACCTGGCCTACACCGTGCGCGCCAACACCTTCCGCGGCGAGCGCCGTCTGCAAGTGGAATGGCTGGACGCGCGCCCCGTGCAGGCCGCCGTCCCCGAAGCCGTGATCGAGATTCCGCGGCGCCTCATCGAGGATTACCGCCGCGAGCCCCACCCCGAAACGCTGCTCGCCCCCTGGATGCAACGGCCAGGCGCTCAGCTATGGGCCGAGGGGGTGACCCTGCCAGGGGCGAGAACGCGGCTGGAGCTGGAGCCCGGCCCCGTCCTGATTTTGTGGACCGCGCCGCCGGGGCCAGAAGAGCTGGCGACGGCGCTCCAAGTGGTCAATCCCCAGGAAATCGCGCTGTTCTGCCACCATCCCGCCCTCGACGAAATCAACCCCTTCCTGCAACAATTGATAGGACGAGTCAAATACGCGCTCAGCCACAAAGAGGGGCGCATTGTCGTGCCGGAGCTGGCGGCGGCGATCGCGCACCGCGAGATCACCATCCGGCGGGGGCTGGCATGGATGGAGGCCCATGGCGACCTCACCCTCGTTCAGGAGGAGGGCGAGATCACACTCGTGGCGCGAGGCGGCGCCAAAAACGCCTCCGCCTTAGCGCGGCGGACGGCGGAGCTGGTAGCGCTGCTGGAAGAGACGGCCGCGTATCGCAATTACTTCGCCCGCACCGGCGTGGAGCTGCTGTTCTAACACGCCGTTGCTGCCGGCGCCGACGGCCGACATGAAAACCGGGTGATGGCGTTCCATCACCCGGCTATTTTCACACTTCCTTCTTTGTCGGACGCCGGCAGCTCGCACCTGTGGCGCAAGCCGACCTGCCCTTCCCATCTCCGTTACTGCTGCAGCAGCCCCGACAGTCCGCGAATCACCGAGCCCTCGTCGGAGCTCTTTCCCCCTTGCGAAGGGGCCGACGCCAGGACGCGGTCCGCGAGCCGCGAGAAGGGCAGCGATTGTAACCACACGCGCCCGGTCCCTTGCAAGGTCGCCAGGAACAGGCCCTCCCCGCCGAAAAGCATGGACTTGAGGTTACCCGCGCGCTGAATGTCGTAGGCGATACCATTTTCAAACGCCACGAGGCAGCCGGTGTCCACCAACAGCTTCTGCCCTTCCAGGCGCTTCTCGACGATCGTGCCGCCCGCGTGGATAAAGGCCATCCCATCGCCCCGCAGCCGCTGCAGGATAAAACCCTCGCCGCCAAAGAAGCCCGCGCCGAGCTTCTTGTTGAAGGCAATGCTGATTTCCGTGCCCAGGGCCGCCGCGAGAAAAGCGTCCTTCTGGCAAATCAGCTCCCCCCGCGCCTCATCGAGGTCAATGGCGATGATTTTGCCCGGATAGGGCGCAGCAAACGCCAGTCGCCGCTTGCCCTCAGACACATTGGTAAAATGGGTCATGAAGAGCGACTCGCCCGTGAACATCCGCTTGCCGACGCTGAGAACTTTGTCCATCATGCCCTGGGGACGGGAGCCATCGCCCATGCGCGTCTCGAAGACGATGCCGTCGTCCATGTACATCATCGCTCCGGCTTCGGCGATCACCGTCTCGCGGGGATCGAGCTCCACCTCCACAAACTGCAAGTCGTCGCCATACACCTGATAATCAATCTCATGACTCTGCATCGGACTTTCTCCTTATGTTAAATTTTGGGCTCTGGATTTTGGAGCCGCTGCCAGTCTGGACAGCGCGCAAATCCTCTTCATATACGTCCCCCAACCACCGACGTTGCAGCAGGGTCGAGCCGCCAGGTCACCGTGACGTCACACCGGCTCGCCGCAGCGCGGGCAAAAGCGGCTGTTCGGACGCAATTCCGCCCCACAACGCCGACAGAGTTGTACCGGCGCCTGGAAATCCAACGGCGAGCCGCACACCGCGCAGAAACGCGCGCCCGGCCGCGCCGTCGCGCCGCACACGGCGCAGACGGGAGTGCCGGCGTGCGCGTCCGCCGCCGGCTGCGGTGCAGCCCCCACCCGCTGCGTCGGGGGCAAATCCGCCGCCGCGGGAGCCGGCGGGAAAGGTGACGGCGGGGCAGACGCTGCGGGCGGGGCGACAGGGCGCGGCGGGACCGGAGCAGGTTCAGCCCGCCCGTAGGATTGTCCACCGCCAGCGGGCACATAGGCCGCCGGCTGCGGCGGAACCGGAGCCGGCCTGGAACGTCCTCCCCGCACCACGATCACGGCGGCGGCCAGCAATAACCCCGCGCCGGTACACCCCAATCCGCCAATCAGCCATCCCAACACTGTCACCATCGGAGAAGACGTCCGCCCCGACGAAGGAGATTCCGTCGGCAGCTCCAGTGTGGCATACGGCGCGGGAGTGGCTGTCGGGTAGAAAGGCGTCTCGGCGTCGGGCGTGATCGGCGTTGGCGGCAAGACCGCGGCCGGTTGAGGCGCCGGCAAATGCAGGCGCCCGTAGCCAAAGGCCGTGTCCGGTCCCGCCGGACCAAAATCGAGCGCATTGGCCAGCAGGTAGTCCTTGACCTGATCGCGCATGAAGCCGGGATTGGCCTGCCAGACCAGAGCCGCCACGCCCGCGACGTGCGGCGTCGAAGCGGAGGTGCCATCGAAGGCCGATTTCCCATACGTCGCGCCGGAGACGCCCGCCGGTGCAGCGATGTCGGGTTTGAGCCTCCCGTCCGTCGTCGGCCCCTGCGAGCTGTAATCCGCGAGCGTATCATCCCACCAGTTGGTCGCTCCCACCGTGAGCGCGCTGACCGCGTCGCCGGGGGAACTGACGCTGTAGGAGATGGTAGGCAAGTCCACTTCTGTTCCGCCGCCATGGACGAAGACGTCAAACGTCACGGGGGCCGTCACGCTGTAGGCCTGCACGACAGCATACACGGTCTCACCATCAGTCTGTACCCACAAGGCCTCCGCCGGGCGCTGTCCGGGCTCGCCGGACTGCGGCTCCTCGGAGGTCGCCAACACGTCGCCCTGCGCGCTCACCACCCACAATTCCAGGTCCTGCGTCGGGCGGTCCCACGCATCCTGCCAGATGAGATAAACCTCAATCTCATCCACGCTGTAAATGGCCATCACCTCATCGCCGGTCGTGAACTCGTGGTAGCCGTCGCCGTCCTCGTCGGTGAAAACGGCGCGATGATGGACGAGCGCCTCGTTGCCGGCGGAATTCACCCACAGGATGCCCTCGGCGGCGGTCTCCTCCACCAGCTGCGTGCCCCACCCCGTCCCATCCCGGGGACTGATGACCGCGCCCACAGAATGCGAGATGATGTTGACCCCCTGCTCGCGCAACCACTGCACCGCTTCACCCAACGCGGCGTCTGAACCGTCGTACCAGGCGAAAAAAAGAGTCGCCTCGGGGGCGACTTCGTGGATGATTTCGGCACAGGCCGTGCCATGGACTTCTGCGGCGTCATACCACCCGAAGGTGTTGAGCGTCACCTCCGCCGGCAATTCCGTGCCCAGGAGCGCCTCATAGCCGGCAAAGCCCAAATCGAGGACGCCAATGCGCACGCCCGCGCCGGTGAACCCGGCCGCGTGCCACGCATCCGCGCCGATGAGGGCCACCCCTTCACCGGTGACCCCCTCCTGCAAAGTGCGCCCCTCGGGTTTGCGGGTCTCCGGCATCCGCACGGCAATCACGTGCTCCAGCTGCGTGAGCTGCTGGAAGATCAATGCGCTGCCCGCACCGCCTTCCGGCGCCAGGAACTGCTCCTCGATCAACGCGAGCGGCACGGAGATGTTGACCCGATCCTGATAGGCGCTGACGACCTCGATGCCGGCAGCGCGCAGTTCCTCGACCAACGCCGTATTGTCCTCGATATCCAGCACCAGCGTCACCCGCAGATTCTTCCCGTCGGGGGTGAAGAGGCCCCGCTCCTGCGCCAGCTGCATCGCGGCCTCACGTCCTCCTTCCATGTACGCAACCAGGAATTCCTTGTAGACCGAGCCTAACTGCGCATCATTCAACAACGGCGCGATCTGCGGGTACAGCGCCGAGACGTCCTCCAGAGACGGCGGCAGCGTGAGGGCGCTGAGATCGAGCGTGGGAGGAGGAGGCTCTGCGCCGGGGGAAAGGATGAAGAAGAGGGCCACGGCGGCCCCCAGAAGCACTACGCCTCCAGCCAAAAGCAAGATCAGTAACGATTTATGTTTCATCATAGAACCACCCAGCGGTCATAAATTCCAGATTCACTCGCGCTGCGCCAGGTAGAGGCGCAACGAGGTGTCATCAGTGGCAACGGCCACCACTTCCAGGCCCTTCGAGCCGACCCGCCCGACCAGTTGATCGTTCACCAGGGCGTTGATATCCTCCATCATGCTGCCTGGGACCAACCGCAGCAGCGACAGCCGTCCCATCTTCACCTGCAGCAAGGACACCGCCATGCGGCCCCCGTCGGCGGCGCGAAAGGCGACTTCCCCGTGCACGACCGGCTTGAAAGGGCCGGCCGCCAGCTGCACCACAAACGTCGCGCCGCCGCCGGGCTGCAAATCCACATTGCCGCCGATCAAGGCGCTGTTACTTCCCAGCATCATGCGGTTGACGTAGCTCTCTTCGACCACCACTTCGATGTCATACGGCGGCAAAGCAGGCAAAGGCTCCGCCGCGACGGTCTGTTCGAGTGCGTGGACCAGCAACCAACCGCCTGCCAGGCCCACGAACATCCCCGCCAGCACACCGATCAACACCAGCACCCCCGGTTTCACTTTGGTGCCCATGGTCATCCCTCCGTCACAAACGGGCCTTGAGGATGATGTGATCCTCGTCCGTGCTGATGTTAAGCAACTGCGAGCCTGCGCCGAGTTCGTTTTCCAGCTGTTGCCGCAGCGCGCCGGTGAAGTTCTCCCCCACGGTCACCTCGCTCAGGCCCAGAAAGTCCATGAGATTCTGGCCGCCCGTGCTGACCTCCTGCACCTCAATCACGATTTCGCCATTCACGACGGAAATCTGGGCCACGATTTTGAGTTCGAGCGTCACAAACCGCGCGTCGAAGCGCGCCGTCGTCACGATGAGATTGCCCGGCTGCACGTCCAGCAAGGCGTCGGTCAGACCCTTGTCAGGTAAAATCGCGGTGAGATTGCGGTTCAGATAGGATTCCCGCACCAGGATGGCAATATCGGGTCCGGCGGGATCTCCGACCAGGGCCGCGGGTGGCGTCTCGCCCAGAGAGGGCCACACTCCCACGGCGAGCACGCCGCAGCAACTCAGGCAGGCCATCAGAGCCAGGGTGATGAGAGGGAACAGCCAGCGTGCGGTTCCACGGGCGGGAGGTTGAGAGGGTGACGGGGCCGGCAGGTCGCGCGCGTCGGCAGACACGGTCGGCCGCGGCGCTACCGGCGCAGGCCTCGGGGAGTGGGCGGGCGGCGCGACCTGGGGCGCAGGGGTAGCGGCCAGGGGCCGTCCGCAGCGCGCGCAAAAACGCGCTCCCGGCTTCACCGCCGCCCCGCACGCGGGACAAAACGGAGGCGCAACGGCGGATGCCCCCGACAAGCTCTGGCCACAACGCTTGCAGAAACGCGCGTCGTCACGGTTCTCGAAGCCGCACTGCGGGCATTGCATTGGATACCTCCTGCGAAAATGGCCCCGAATGAACACGAATTTCACGAATCAGATCAGAAATTCCTGGCCCCCGGGGCTGCTACGTCCTCAAACAACGCGCTTCAGCGCGGTGGGCTCGTGTCAGGCGGGGGATTCCATCCCCAGCCAACCCGTGAGCCGTCGCTGCTCACGGGTTATGGCTCACAGGGTAACTGTTCAGCCACTGACTAAAAAAACGGAAGATTTCCTGACGGTTGCTGAAGATTAAGAATCAATTTTTGCCCCCTATCCCCTTCCCCTTCCCCCCGCGCAGCGCGGGGGGAAGGGGAACTTTTTTTGTGGGGTTTTGCAGGCGGGCTACGCCCGCCTGCAAAACCCCCTTATTTTTTCTCCCCTCCCCAACGGCGCAGGCGCCGTTGGGGAGGGGCAGGGGGTGGGGCAAAAGCTACAGCTCACAAAGGTTCATCCATCGCCGTCGAGCTACCTGGCGCCAGGCTGAACAATGACCGCACATTTTCATTCCACTCTCAGGCTGCCTCGGAATGAATTCCGGGTGTGCTACGTCAAGCTCGCTGAAGCGATCTCCCAAACAACGCGCTTCAGCGCGGAGAACTATAGGACGCTAATTTTCGCAGATTGACGCAGATTCTTCTCTCATCGGCGTTCATCGGCATCCAGCTCTTTAATCAGCGCCGCCATCAAGGACACCGGGCCAGCGCTCAGTCCGAGATCGTCCAATCCTTGTCCGACTGGAGCTCTACCTGGAATTCAGAAACCAGGTCGTTGCCGTCGCAATCCTGGACCAACAGATCATACGTCCCCGGATTGAGGAAGAATATGCGCTGTCCGCCTTGAGCGGCGATGGACTCACTCGTGCCCAGCCAGTCCTCGCCCCAGGAATCCGCGGTGACGTCAGAAATGTAAACGTAGCAGATCTCCACACTGGACTCATTCTTCACCCGCAGGGAGACCAGGCCCGGGCCGCCTACCGTGAGCGTGTAATCGTCACTCACTCCCCAGGCGGTAGCGAGCACCATTTCGTCACAATCGCTCACCCTCACGTCATAAGCTCCTGCCGGCACCTCGAAAGCCCGTGAGTCATCGGGATAGAGGTACTCATCGCCGCCGAGCCAGTCCTCGCCCCAGTCTTCTGCTTCAGACGAGGAGATCTGCACGTAGCAGATGGTATATCCGCTGTAATTGTCCACCGTGATCTGGAAACTGCCGGTAGCAGGGACGGCCGTCGGGCCAGAAGTGACAACCACCCGCGATGTCGGCGTCGCCAACTCCGGCAGCGATGTAGGCAGGACACCCACGACCGCCGTCGGGGTCGCTGTCCCCCCGTCAAACAAGCTGCCGTTGCCAAGCCACACCACCAGCCCACAGATGAGGCTCGCCCCCAGGATCAGCGCGCCCAGGCCGCCGAGGATCCACACCCATGGCGACCGGCGTTTTTTGGGAGGCTCTGCCGCAGAGGGTGGCAGCTGTCCGGCGGAAGGAAACGACGGATAAGCCGCTGCCGGCGGTGCGGGCGGTAGCTGCCCGGCGGAGGGCGACGGCGAATAGGGCGCTGCGGGAGTGGCCAAGGGCATTTGCACCGTGGAAGGCAATGGCGAATAGGCCGCGGCCGAAGGTGAAGGAGGCAGCTGCCCGGCGGAGGGCAACGGCGGATAAGCCGCAGCAGAAGGCAAGGGTGACGCCTCCGCCGGAATCGGCGAGGGCATGGCCGGCGCCGGCCGTTGGCTCACCAGCGCGTCGAGCATCGCGGCGGCGGAGGGAAAGCGCCGATCCAGCTGCAGCTCCATCGCCCGCGAAATCACGGCCTCCATGGCCGGCGAGATCCGCGCGTTGAGCGTCCGCGGCGACTTGAAAGCGCCCGGCATCGCCATCCGCTGCGTGGCGGTCGGCGGCGCCTGCCCGGTAAGCGCGTGGTACAACGTCGCCCCCAGGCTGTAAAGGTCACTCCGCGCATCCGTATGGCCGCTCTGAGTGTCGTATTGCTCCGGCGGCGCGTATTCCGGCGTGCCCATGCCGCGCATGATCGTCTGCGTGCGCGGATCATTGGGATTCCACAGCTTGACCAGCCCAAAATCCACCAGCATGGCCTTGCCGTTTGGATGAATGATCACGTTCTGGGGCTTGATGTCCCGATGAATAATGCCTTCTGCATGACAATAGGCCAGCGCGTCGAGCAGCTGCCTGCCCCATTCAATGACCTGCGCTTCGGATTGTGGCCCCTCCCGCGTCAACTTGTCCGCCAGGCTCTCCCCCAGGACAAAGTCCATCACCAGATAGGAGTTGCTGCCCTCCTCAAAGAAATCGGTCACCCGCACCAGGTTGGGATGGCTGAGGCGCGCCAGGATCGTCGCTTCCTGGCGGAACTGTTCGCGCAAGCCGGCGAGCGTCGCAGCATCGAGGCCCGGCTGGGGACGCATCTCCTTGAGCGCCACGGCGACGTTCAGCCGCGTGTCCCAGGCACGATAAACGGCCCCCATGCCGCCCTCGCCAAGCAAGGTCACGATGCGATAGCGATCTTGTAACAATTGTCCAGCGTCAAGCGCCATAGCAAGCCTCCCGATAGGATTAGAATCAAAAGTCTTGTATCTCTCATCCGCCGTAGAACACACTGAGTTCATCCAGATAAAGGACTCCCCGGCTCGCCGAGCCATCGGGAACCCCATCCAACACCAGGGCGTAGAACTGCACCGGAAAATCCAACGCGCCGTTATCGGTTCCGCTGATGGGGCCGTTGGGCCAACCGACGCCGTCGTCGAAGCGCGCCGTCATCTGCCGCCAGCCCTGATGCGTCACCCGCCCAAACGTGTACTGGCGCACCTCGCCGGCACTGTCCTTGATCCAGGCGTTCAAGAAATGCCCCGACCCATCGCCGTAAACCCAGACCGTCAGCCCCGCCGGTTGCCCTTCCAGAGCAAGCACGGGATTGGCGCGAAAGACCACGTAGTTACGTTCCACCGCAGGGAAATCATACTCCAATTTCCCAGATGAGCCAGAGCGCGCCTGGTCCCCAGAACGGGTAAGCGTGCCGTAAGGCTCGTCACCGCGCCGCCAATCCACGTCACGGTCGAAATCCAGAATCACGCCGGGGCGAGCCGGTGCGGAGGTGGCCGTCGGCAGGACCGCAGTCGCCGTCGCCGGACGCGGCGTCGCCGTAGGCACCGGCGCGGACGTGGCGGTAGCTGCCGGCGTGGCCGTAGGCATCGGCATCAGGGTTGGCAGAGGGGTGATGGTCGGCTGCCGCGGTGTGACAGTCGGCGACGGCGGGAGGGGCGTGGCCCCAGGCGTCACTTCGACGATGACGGGGATTTCCGGCGTGCGGGTGGGTTCTGGCATAGGGGCCAGGAATTGCGCGAGCGGCCCTACCCCCTCCGTCCCGGCATAGACCCATCCGAGGCCCGCGATCAGCAACAGGATCACCGCGATGAGGCCCACATACAGGCCAGTTTTTCCCCGCGCCGCCGCAACGGGAGCCGGCGCGCCGGCAGACACAGGGCCAGGAGGGGCATATATTCCGCCCGCTTGCGGATAAGGAGCCGGGCCGGCCCCAGAAGCTGGGGGACGTCCGCCTGAGCCATAGGCAGGAGGCAGCGGCGGGTATTGGGTCAGCCCATGAGCGGACGAGGTCACAGCAGAGGGCTGAGGATAGGGCGTTGTCACCCCAGGCGACGGTGGAGGAGCAGGGCGCGCTGCCGGCACGCGCTGGCGCAACGCCTGTGCCATCGCCGCTGCCGAGGGGAAGCGGTACTCCACCGTCAGCTCCAACGCCTGTAAAATGGCGGCGTCCGTGGTAGAAGAAATCTGCGAGTTGAGCAAGCGTGGGGGTTGGAAAGCCGCCCGCCGGGCAATCCGCTGAGTTGCCGTTGGCGGCGCCTGCCCCGTCAGCGCGTGATAGAGCGTCGCGCCGAGGCTGTAAATGTCGCTGCGTGGATCGGTATGACCGGCCTGTGTGTCGTACTGCTCCGGCGGCGCGTATTCCGGCGTCCCCAACCCGCGCATGATGGTCTGCGTGCGGGGATCAGCCGGGTTCCACAGCTTCACCAACCCGAAATCCACCAGCACCGCCCGGTTGTCGGGACGGATAATCACATTCTGCGGCTTGATGTCCCGGTGAATGATTCCCTGCTCGTGGCAATACTCCAAGGCATCCAGCAACTGTTCCGCCCACGTCAGCACCTGCGTTTCGGACAAGGCGCCCTCGCGCTTGATGATGGCTTCCAGGCTTTCGCCCTGGACAAAATCCATCACCAGGTACGCGTTGGGCCCTTCAAGAAAGAAGTCCGTCACACGCACCAAATAGGGATGGCTGAGCCGCGCCAGAATGGTGGCCTCCTGATAGAATTGCTCGCGCAGACGCGCCAAAAGGGCCGGCTCCGTGCCGGGCTGAGAGAGCATCTCTTTGAGCGCCACGACGACATTGAGCCGCGTGTCCCAGGCGCGATAGACCGCTCCCATACCGCCCTGGCCCAACAGCGCGATCACGCGATACCGCTCCTGCAAAAGCTGGCCCTGTTGTAGCATTCCGCCCCCCCCTGCTCCTGCCCCATGGCCCTGAAATCAGGGCCCTCTCTTGCGCCAGACAAGCCACACAAAGACTTCTATCACCACGGCGCCCGCCGCCGAGGCGCCTAATAATTCCGGCAACATCGCGCCACTTCCCGTGCTCGCGCGCAGCGCCGCACCGCCCACGGAAACCACCAGAATATGCGCCGCGCCGGCCCGAAAGGGCTTTCGCCCCATCGCGGCCCATGCCAGCGGCGCCGCGAATGCATAGGAAGGCAGACTTGCCCACAGGAAAGGCACCTTCGCGATGACCGGCCCCAGCACCCAGGCCGCCACGGCCGCCAGGACTACCAATCCCGCCAGCAGGCCGAGCTGCTGCGCCGCTGTGAGCTTCCGCATCAACTTGCGGGTAGAAATCACGAGGCGCTGGGTAGGACGTCCCCCGCCCGAGGGCAAGGCCGCCGTCGCAGCAACGGCAGCATCGGATAGCGTCAGCGCCTGGAAAATCGTATCGCCGACAAACCAGCCCAATGCGCCCAACAACAATGCTCCCAGGGTCAGGCGAAAGATCTGCGGCAGATCCGTAGAGTAACGGAAGAGCATGAATTGGAGGATCCACACGCCCAGCACCGCCATTGCCAGGGCCGTCGCCAGTTCCTCGCGCCACGGTGCGGAGCGCTGTGCGGAGCGTTGTGCAGGAAGGGAAGGCGCGGCGGTCAGCTTCTCCGCCCTCCCTCGATCGCCCCCGTCCGCTTTTGGAGGCTCACCCTCCAGCGCCGCGCGCATCGCCTGCACGTCGGGGAAACGACGATTGGGGTCCAGCGCCATCGCTTGCAAGAGCGCCGTCTCCGTCCGCGATTGTACCCGCAGTCCCAGCGTGTGCGGCGGGACCAGGGTATCGCCGTCCGTGAAGCGCGCCAACGCCGACGGCGGTTCCTTGCCGGTGAGGGCATGGTAGAGCGTCGCGCCGAGGCTGTAGATATCGCTGCGCGGCTCCGTGTGCCAGCCACGCAGCCCAAAATGCTCGGGGGAAGCATACTCGCGCGTGCCCATCCCCGCGATAATGCGTTGCGTTTGCGGATTGTGCGGGTCCCACAACTTCACCAGCCCGAAATCCACCAGCACCGCTCGTCCATCGGCGCAGATGATGATATTCTGAGGCTTGATATCGCGGTGCAAAATGTGGCGTTGATGACAGGCTTCCAGCGCACCCAACAGCTGCCTCGCCCAACGCAGCACCTGTTCTTCCGGCAGCGCTCCGTGGCGTTCAATCAGGGTCGCCAGATTCTCGCCCTCCACAAAATCCATCACCAGATAATCGCGGCCCTCCCACTCGAAGAAATCCGTCACCCGGGGCAGGTTAGGATGCATCAATCCGGCCAGGGCAAGCGCTTCCTGCTGAAATTGCTGCCGCAGCTGCGCCAGTTCCTGGGGCGAGAGGGAAGGATCAGGGAGCATCTCCTTGAGAGCGACGGGGATGTTCAAGGTGAGATCCCACGCGCGATAGACTGCCCCCATGCCGCCCTGCCCCAGGAGGCGTGCTATCCGATAGCGGTTATTGACAATTTGTCCGGTGCTCAGTTGCATGGCATCCTCTCAGAAAATGGTTCACGGATGGACACGACAGATCAGAAATTGAAAATCAGGGCTTCACCGATTCGAGCTTCGGGTCGAGCGCCAACGCGCGTTGCCGGGCGGCTGCCGCCTTGTCAACATCGCCCACCGCCTTCCAACAGGCGCTCAGACCCAGATGCGGCGCCGGCGCGAGGGGGTCAAGCGCAGCGCTCTGCTCGTAAGCGGCGATGGCTTCATGCCACCGCCCCCATTGAGCATAGATCTCCCCCACGAAGAATTCCGCCAGCGCATGTCTCGCATTCAGCCGCAGCGCGTCATAGAAATCGCGCATCGCCCAACGCTGATTCCCCTTCTGGTAATGGACCAGACCCTTGAGAAATTCCAGCTCGGCGGGAGGCAGGCTTTCCTGATGAGTGAGCTCCTGCACTAACCGCTCGCCCTCGTCCACCCGGCCGAACCTCAGATAGCAGACGGCAAGGCGGCCGCGGAAAAGGGGATCCTGCGAATGGGTCAGCAGCTGTTCCAGATGCGGAGCCGCGGCGCCGTACCGGCCCAGATTGAAGGCCGCGTCCGCCGTCAGCCGCAACAGCTCGAGATCGTCGGGCGTCAGGGTCAACGCCTGCTCCAGGTGCTCCAACGCCGCCGCCGGGCGTCCCAGCTTCAGCAGCGCCTTCCCCAACGCGGCGTGCAGCTGCGAAGCCTGTGGATGGTGCTCCAGGCCCTTTTCGAAGGCCACGCTGGCAGCCTCATCGTGCTGCAATCGCAGATGGGCTTTCCCCAAGTCAAGGTACACGTCGGCGGGTTGCGTTTCCGCCTGCAACGCCGCTTCGAACGCGGCCACGGCTTCCGCGAAGCGACCCTCCCGCAAATGCTGCCGCCCTTCGGCAACCCGATCCGACGGCGGAGGAGGGGACGGGGGCAGCGGAGGGGCGCTCTCCTCCCCAGGCACTGCCGGCGCCGACACGGAGGAAGATTCGCGCGGCGCCGTGATGGGCAAAGTCGCGCCGCACTTAGCGCAGAAACGCGCGCCGGGGCGATACGGCGTCGCGCACGTCGGGCAACGATGGCTCGTGTCCATCGTCTTGCCGCACTGCGGACAGAAGCGCGCGCCAAGTCGCACAAAGGCCCCGCACTGGGGACAGGTGATCCCCGGGGACGAACCGCGCCCCACCGTGGGAGGTCGTGGCGGCGGGCTGCTTTCCTCACGCGAGGGCGGAGGAGGAGTGAGCTGCGCGGCCGACGGCGTCACCAGAGGCCGCCGTACGACGACGCCCGGCCGCTGCGTGACCGGATGTCCCGTCGCCGTCTGCAGCGCGGCCAACATCTCGCCCGCGTCCCGGTAGCGCTGCGCGCTATTCACCGCCATCGCCTGCAAGACTACTTTCTCCAGCGCTGGTCCCACCTGGGGATTGAGCTGCGAAGGCGGCGTGAGCGGCGTCCCGCGCACCATCCGCTCGAAGCTATCTGGCGGCGGCGCGAGCGTGAGAACGCAATAGAGCGTCGCCCCCAGCGCGTAGACATCCGAGCGCGTGTCAGTCCCCGCGCCCAGGCCGTACTGCTCCGGCGGGGAAAACCCCTGCGACACCGCCTTGGCCATCACCTGAGTCTTGGCGTGCGGGTCAATCTTGGCGATCCCAAAATCCACCAGGATCGCGCGCTCCTTCTGCGTGAGGCGCACGTTGTTCGGCTTGATATCGCGGTGGATAATGGGCGGCTGCTGCTCATGCAGGTATGCCACCGCGTCGCAGACCTGCGTTATCCAATCCACCACTTTGGCCAGGGGCAAATGACGACGTTGCTTTCCCGCCTTCACCACCATGTCAAGCAAGTCCTGCCCGGCGATGTAATCCATCACAAGATAATAGCTGCGCCCCTCGCCGAAGAAATCCGAGACGCGCACCAGCCCGGGATGATCGAGGGCCGCAAGCACCTGCGCCTCCTGCTTGAAGAGCTGCTGTCCCGACTCGGAGGGATCGCTGAGCTCCTTCACCGCGACCTGACGACCGCGCAGGCGCAGGTCTTCCGCCAGGTAAACGGAGCCATACCCCCCCGATCCCAGCTTCTTGAGGATCTGATACCGCCCCTGCAGGGCGTACCCTAACGGTAAGGCCGGAAGTTCATGTTGCATGATAGCAGATGCCACTCAAGAATATCGTCAAGCGTTCCTGAAAAAGAAGTAAGGATACAAAAACAGCGCTAACGCAAAGTTTGTATTTCAAGCCGGCTGTGACCCGACTCGAGGCCCGCTGCGTCTCTGTGAGGGGGTGATGTATGCCTCACTCAACGCACCGGACACGGCGGCATGTTCAGCACATTCCCCGGATGGATCGCGTACCCGTTGATCGCCTCATTCCATGGCAGAGCGTTGAGCGCCGCTACCTGCGTGGCATAGTGGCGCAGCGCGTCATCCAGGGCGCCGGGACCCCAGTTCTGCGGGCAATAACGCCGACAGACCGCGTAAAGGCTCTCCCCCGGCTGCACGATGATTTGCTGCTGCGGCGTCGGTGTCATGGTCGGCGAGGGGAGGGTCAACGTCGCGGTGACCGGCGACGTCGCGGTCGGCGTTACCGCCGTTTGCGGCGAAGGGATGACGTCACCCTGCAGCCCGGCTTTGTCCGCCATGGCATGGGCGCCCCACCCCAGCCCGATCCCGATCAAGGCCAGCAGCACCAACGCCCCCAAAATCATGATCCGCGATTCCGCGTGGAACATGTCCCTCCTTCGAGAATAGAGAGCCGTGAGAAGAGAGTCGTCACAACGACGCTATTCCAGCTCCACCACAATCACCGAGATGTTGTCTTCTCCACCGGCCGCGTTCGCCGCGGCGACGAGCGCATCACACGCCTGCTGAGGGCTCCGCCCCGTCTCGACGAAACGTTGGATCTCAGCGTCGAGCACCATTTCCCACAAGCCATCGCTGCAGAGGATCAGACGGTCGCCCCGCGACAGCAACACGGTGAACGTGTCTACTTCGACATTCTCCTGCTGGCCCAATGACCGATAGATCTGGTTCCGCTGCGGATAGCTGCGCGCTTGCTCCGCCGTGATGACGTGCGCCTGTACCAACCGCGCCACCAGGGAATGATCCTGCGTGATCTGCCGCAGCTGCCCCTCCCGCAGCAGGTAAGTTCGGCTGTCCCCCACGTTCGCAATCGTGGCCACATTCCCGATGATCAACGCCGCCGTGACCGTGGATCCCATGTTGCTCTGCTGCGCGCTGGCGTGATGGGCCAGCGTCTTGTTGGCGGCCTGGATCGCCTCCTGAAGCAGATTTCCGGGGACGTTTTCCGTGGTGAACTTGCGGGTCTCCTTACGCAGGTCGGGGAGCACCTTGCTCTTGAGAATCCATTCCGTCACGACCTGATAGACCATGCGGCTGGCGACGTCTCCCGCGTCATGGCCGCCCATGCCGTCAGCGACCATGTAGAAGCCAATCGGCACCGCGCCCCCCTGCTGCGCCTTGTCGAAGGTGAAGGTGACCACGGAATCCTCGTTGCGGGCGTGTTTGCGCCCGGAATCGGTCGCCTGTCCGTGAATCGGCCTGAGAGGGCGCGCCGCGCCGGGAGCAGACGCCAGCGGCAAGTCCGCCAGCATCGCCGCCACGGTCGGATATTGCCCCTGCAGCGCTCCAGCGATCACCTCCCGGTGCTCCTCAGGGAGGGTGTCGAGCGCCCCCGGCAGGGGCGTGACGCCGGTCGTGAGATAACCGAGCGTCTGTCCCAGGAAGGCGATGTCGCGCGCCACCTGCGCCCGACCGCCATCGGCGCTGGAAAACGGCGCGCAGACGCTGAGATCGGCCACCTTCACCGCCCCATCTCCGCCAAAAGAGATCACCTGCTCCAGGTTTTCCAGCAGCGACATGGTCGCCGGCGTGAAGGCGAGGCCTTGCTGATGCAAATAGCTCAACACCCGTCCGATGGGGGCGAGCAGCATCAGCGCATCGCCGGAAGTGTGGACACGGCGTCCGCGCACCAACACGCCCCAGCGTCCCGGATGCTCCACCACGGTGTACACCGCCTGCTGAAAAACCAGCATGTCCCGATGTGGCAAAATATCGGGGTGAGTGGTGCGGCTCACGGCGAGCACCGCCGCATCCGGCGGCAAAGCCCCTTCACCCGGCGCACGGCGTTCGTGAATCAACACCGTATTGAGCGGCGTCGCGCAGCGCGCACACAAACCGCCGGGCGGCGCCTGCGGGTGCAGGGTGCGACATGCCGCGTTGGGACAGCGCAGGTCAACGGCGTCATAGTAGACCGAATAGCTCAGTTCGCGCGCCGTGAGGATGTGGTAGCGTTGGGCGAAAATCGCCCCGGGGGTGAAAGGTTTCACGGGCCCGCTTCCCGCAGGAACGAGAGGAGTCGCCGGCACGGTGACCGCCCCTCCAGACGAGAGAGCGGAAGGCGGCGATTCCGGTCGCAACGGCGCAGTTGGCCCTGCCAGGCCCGGCGGGCTCGTCGGCAGTGGCGCCGGAGGGGCGGGATTCTCATTCAGGATCTTCGTCTGAGATCGCCGCGGCGCACGAGGGGAGGCCACCGCTCGAGGGGACTGGGGCTTGGGCCTCCCCGACGTGCCCCGAAATTCCCGCAACGCCCGTCCCAGAATCGCCTCGCCACCCGGCGCTGCTTCCGTCGTCTCCAATCGGGCGCCGCACTGAATGCAAAACCGGGGCTCGCCGGGCGGAGGTGGGGTCTCCTCGACATTTTCAGCCCCGCAATGAGGACACACTTTCGTGTAGGGCATCAGCGTTTACTCCATTTTCCATCCGCAAACAGCAGATAAGTTTCGCCCGTGTCTAGCCGCAGGATGACGCCGCGCTCGAAATCCTGCACCGGAGCATCAAAGCCGCGCTCCAGCTCCAGCGCTTCCCCCAATCCGCCGCTCACGGAAGCGTAGGTGCACCAAACCTTGCCAAATCCGCGCAGGGGCGTCGGCGGCGTCGTTTCTGTGCCGCACGTGTACGTAGGATCGCCCTCATGCCAGGCATTGGCAAAGCCCTGCCAGCTGCCACTCTGATACACGGCGTAGATGCGATCGTGGTCCTCGCGCCAGAACATGAGGCCCTTCTCAAAGTTCTCGATTGCCATCCAGGTCGTGTGCGCGGCATTGGAGGCGCAGCCCAACCGCGCCTGTTCCGCGCGCCAGATGTCGGCGAAGGGACCGGTCACGTCGGGGCAGGCAGGAGTGGGAGTCTCCGTGGGAGTCTCCGTTGGAGTAGCAGTCTCCGTCGGCGTTGGGGTCCGCATGGGAGCCGACGTCACGGTAGGTTTCGGTGTCGCCGTGGCGGTCGCAGTGGCGGTCGCAGTTGCGGTTGCCGTGGCAGTCGGCGCCTCGGTCGCGAGCTCCTCCGTGGGGGATTCGGTGAGCTCGGTGACCGCGATCTCCTGCGTGGCGGTAGATTGCGCCGGCGTCGTCGTGATGCCGCCCGTTGTCACCGGCGTTCCGCGTCCCGAGCCAAGCAAATTGGCAAGCGTCAGTCCGGCCAACACCAACACCACCAACACGGCCGCTATCAGTCCGCCGATGAGCCAGGGGGAGACCCGCCGGGGCGACATTCCCGCAGGCGCAGGTTGTGGCGGCGCGACGGGCAAATAGGCCCCCATCACCGCCGTACCCGAAGGCATGACCGCCGCTGGCGCCGCGATCCCACCCTGTCGCAACGCCAGCCGCATCTCCGTTGCCGTCTGAAAGCGCGCCTCGGGTTGAAGTTCCAGGGCACGCAACAGGATCGCCTCGAGGGAGGGGCTCACCCGTGGATTGATCTGCCGTACAGGGACGAGGGCAGCAGGGTTGACAATCCGCATCGTCGCGGTAGGCGGCGATTGCCCGGTCAAGGCGTGATAGAGCGTCGCCCCCAGGCTGTAGAGGTCGCTGCGCGCGTCGGTGAACCCCAGCTGCGAATCGTATTGCTCCGGCGGAGCGTATTCCGGCGTCCCCATGGAGCGGATCGCCGTGCGCGTGCGCGGGTCAGCGGGATTCCAGAGCTTCACCAGCCCAAAATCCACAAGGATCACGCGCCCGTCGGGACGCACGATCACGTTCTGGGGTTTGATGTCGCGGTGAATGATGCCCTGCCCATGGCAATATTCCAACGCATCAAGCAATTGATCCGCCCAGACGAGCACCTGCGCTTCGGGAAGCTGGCCCTCCCTGGCGATGCGCTCGGCGAGGCTTTCCCCTTCAATGAAATCCATCACCAGGTAGACGTTGCCGCCTTCCTCGAAGAAATCGGTCACCCGCACCAGATTGGGGTGGCTGAGGTTGGCCAGCACCGCCGCTTCCTGCTGAAACTGCTGGCGGAGCTGCGCCAGCAATTCCGCGTCAATGCCGGGCTGCGGCGTCAACTCCTTCACGGCGCGAGGGGCGTTCAGACGCAGGTCCCAAACACGGTAAACGGCCCCCATGCCACCCTGTCCCAGCAGGCGCGCGACCCGATAACGTCCCTGGAGTGTAGCACCTGTATTCAGGCTCATCGCAGCCTCCTTCGAAAATGGCCCCGAATGAACACGAATTTCACGAATAAAATTAGAAATTCCTTGCCCCCGGGGCTGCTACGTCCTCAAACACCGCGCTTCAGCGCGGTTGGCTCCTGTCAGGCTGGGGATTCTATCCCCAGCCGCAGCGGTGAGCTGTTGCAGCCTCTGCTCACGGGCTATGGCTCACATGGCGACCGTTCAACCACTGACTAAAAAACGCAAGATTTCCTGGTGATTGCTGAAGATTGAGAATCAACTTTTGCCCCTATCCCCTGGCCCTTCCCCCCGCGCGCGGGGGGAAGGGGAACTTTTTTTGTGGGGTTTTGCAGGCGGGCTACGCCCGCCTGCAAAACCCCCTTATTTCTTCTCCCCCTCCCCAACGGCGCAGGCACCGTTGGGGAGAGGCAAAAGCTACAGCTTGCAAAGGTTCATCCATCGCCGTCGAGCTACCTGACGCCAGGCTGAACAATGACCGCACATCTTCATTTTTGGATGATGTGCGCCAGCACATGGCGTCTCCTCGGAAAATAGAGAGCCGTGAGTCGAGAGCTGTCGCAGTCATGGTTCACAACTCGCAGCTCACAACTCACATTTGTAATGGGTAATGAGTGATGGGTGGCGTCCTATCCCGGCGGGACGAGGCCCACGACGTGTTCGAGCTGTGTGAGCTGGTTGAGGATCGCGCCGGGGCGGCTGGCCTGCGCCCGCAACAGACTGAAGGGCACGGCGATTTCGACGCGGCTTCCGGAGGCGCTGATCACTTCCACCCCCAGCTCCTGGAGCTGGGCAACGACCGGCCCTGTGTCCTCCGTGTCGAGCGTGAGCACCACCCGCACCTCTCCCGCATCGGTGAGGATGCCGTGTTGCCGGGCATAGGTCACGACGCTCTGCTGCCCTCCCTGCTGATAGATCACGAGCAGATCCTTGTAGACCAACTGCACTTCAGAATTGTCGAGCAGCAACGCAATCTCAGGGTACCGGGCGCGCAGCTGCTCAATGGACGGCGTCGCTGTAGGACGGGGGGAGCTCGTCGGCGTTGGCGTTGAGGTCGCTTTGGGCGTGGACGTCGGTCGGATGATCAGCACCGTTGGCGTCGGCGAGGGAGGAAGCGTCGCCGTCGGCGGCGCGGTCGGCGTCGAGGTGGGAATCTCCGGCAGCGCCGGCGTCCCCCCGGACGTACAGCCGGCAAGCAGCAAGAGCAACACCATCCATCGGTAGCGCTTCTTCCCAGTCATCTCGAGTCCTTTCCCGTACCAACGTACGCGAATTCTAAACGCTACTTCTTGTCCCCGTTCAAAGTGGCGGCGGAAGAGTCGGCGGCGCGGTCGGCTCCGGGGTCGGCGGCTCGGTCGGCGGTGGCGTGGGCGGCTCAGTTGGTGGTTGCGTCGGTGGCGCGGTCGGCGGTTGCGTCGGCTCCGGCGGCGGCTGTGTGGGCGGCTGTGTCGGTTCCGCGGTCGGTTGCTGTGTCGGCGGCGGCGTGGTCGGTACAGCAGTGGGACGCGGCGTTACCGTGGCGGCAGGACGTTCGACCACCCGGAAGGTGCGCGAAGGGCTCTCCGTCGCGACCTGCCACCTTCCACCCACCTGCCGCTCCAGCGTCACGAGCCAGCTGTACGTCCCCATCGCCAGGTTCTGCTCCGCGGCGGTAAAACTAAACTTCAGCGCCGCATCGGGATCGGTGAGCTGCTGACGGAGCACCTCCTGACCCGCAGCATTCTTCACGCTGACCACAAAACGCTGATCGAAAGCCAGCCGCTGCCCCCAGCGCCAGGTCAATTCAATGGGAGACGTGGGATAGAAGGCCTGATTGTCCGCTGGGCCGGTCAATTCCGGCGGGGGAAGGGGCGCCTCTGTCACCGTTGGGGCAGGGGTGGAAGTGGCCGTCGGCGTCGCCGTGGGAGTCGCCGTAGCTGTGGCGGTGGGACGCACCGTCGCCGTGGCCGTCGGCGAGGCCGGGACCACAAGCGTCGCGGTCGGCGTCTCCTCGCCCGCCCCAAAGAGGCCCAAACGCGCCGCTCGGACCGCTCCCCCGGCCAGCAGCACCACAAGAAACGCTGCCGCCAGGGCCCAGATCCATGTGGGGAAACCCCGCGTCCGGGGCTGAGAAACAGGCCTCTCCGCCGGCGGCAGAACTGGCGGCGCTGTCGGACCGGCAGGGGGGACGCTGGCGCCCGTTCCAGGCCCCGTCACAGGCGGCTGCCCCATCTGCACCGTGCCGGTCGGCTCTTTGCCAGAAGGGCGCGGCCCCGTGGCAGGCTGCGAAGCCCAGGAACGCACGGAAACGCCCAATCCAGCCGCCATCTCCACGGCGCTCTGCCAGCGCTGCGTGCGCGAGAGCTCCAACGCCCGGAAAATCGCCGCCTGCGTCCGTGAACTGACGCCCTTCACCTGCCCCCACGCGCGCATAAACTGCTCGGGATCTGCCATCCGCAACGTTGCCGTCGGCGGCGCCTGACCGGTGAGCGCGTGATACAACGTCGCGCCGAGGCTGTAGATGTCGCTCCGCGCGTCCGTGTGCCCGATGCCCGCGTCATATTGCTCCGGCGGCGAGTACTCCGGCGTCCCCATCCCGCGCATGATCGTCTTTGTGCCGGGATCCGCCGGATTCCACAGCTTCACGAGGCCAAAATCCACCAGCACGGCCTGGCCTTCGGGGCGGATGATGACATTCTGCGGCTTTACATCACGATGGATGATGCCCCGGCTGTGACAATAAGCCAGCGCATCCAGCAGCTCCGCCGCCCACGCCAGCACCTGCGCTTCGGGGATTGCCCCCCAGCTTTCGATGTACTGCGCCAGGCTGTGCCCACTCATAAAATCCATTACCAGGTAGGCGTTGCCGCCTTCCTCGAAGAAATCGGTCACCCGTACCAGGTTGGGATGTTGCAGCCGGGCCAGCACCAGTGCCTCTTGCTGAAATTGCTGCCGCAATTCCGCCAGCAGTGCCGCATCGAGATCGGGCTGGGGAAACATCTCCTTGATGGCGACCAGCACATTCAGGCGCGTATCCACAGCGCGATAGATCGCTCCCATGCCCCCTTGCCCCAAGGGGAGTTCAACACGATACCGTCCTTGTAACAGGTCAGCGGGTTTCAAAACCATAAATGTCTCCTCGAAAATAGAGATCAGTGAGCTGTGAAAAGAGAGTCATCGCGCCCTTCGATCACGACTCACAGCTCACATTTTCGTCATCGGTAGTGTGCGGCAGGAACAGGTCATCTCCTTCGAAAATGGCCCCGAATGAACACGAATTTCACGAATCAGAAATTGAAATTCCTGGTTCCCCAGGGCTGATACGTCCCTAAACAGTGCGCTTCAGCGCGGTTGGCTCGTGTCGAACCGGTGAGCCGTCGCCGTCGCTGCTCACGGGTTATGGCTCACAGGGTAACTGTTCAGCCATTGACTAAAAAACGCAATATTTCCTGGTGATTGCTGAAGATTGAGAATAAACTTTTGCCCCCCTGGCCCCTTTCCCCCCGTGCTGCGCGGGGGGAAAGGGCACTTTTTTTGTTGGGTTTTGCAGGCGGGCTACGCCCGCCTGCAAAACCCCCTTATTTCTTCTCCCCCTCCCCAACGGCGCCTGCGCCGTTGGGGAGGGGGCCGGGGGAGGGGCAAAAGCTACAGCTTGCAAAGGTTCATCCATCGCCGTTGAGCTACCTGACGCCAGGTTGAACAATGACCGCACATTTTCATTTTTGGATGATGTGCACCAGCACATGGCGTCTCCTTCAAGCCTGAAAGAGCAGCTTGACCCGCCCCAGACGAACTTCATCCCCGCTGTTGAGCGCCTGCGGCTGGCGCGGCGGCAACTTCTGCTGATTGAGGAAGGTGAAATTCGTGCTGTTGAGATCTTCGATGAAAAAATTCTCGCCCTGGATCAAAATCCGCGCGTGCTGACGCGAGACGCCGCCCTCGTCGCCGCCGTGATCGGTCAGATCAATGTCGGGGAAAACGCCGCTGACCGGATCCTCACGCCCGATGATGATTTCCGTCTTCCCTGGCGGAAAGGGCAACGCGACATTCGAGCCGACGACGACCAAACGGCCGCGGGGCGCGAGAGGAGGCGGCGCGTAGGCCGAAGGCTGCGGCGTCGGCTGAGGGAATCCCTGCGAGGCCGGCACCGGCGAGGGGTAAGAGACCGGTCCAGGCTGTACGGCCATGGTGGGCCCATAGTCCGCCGACGCTGCCGGCGGCGCGTATGCGGGCGGGATGGCTGGCGCTGCCGGCGGCGCGTATGCGGACGGCATTGCCGGCACGGCCGGCGGCGCGTATGCGGGCGGCATTGCCGGCGCTGCCGAAGCGAATCCCGGCGCAGCCTTCTGCACCGGCGCCCCGCACATGTCGCAGAAAGCGCTATCGGGTTCCAGCGCCGCGCCGCAATTCGCACAGACCTGCCCACCCGGTGGCGGCGCGACGGCCATCGGCACAGCGGGTGCACTGCCGCTTCCCAGGGAAGCGCCACAGCTGTTGCAAAATTGCTCTCCCGGCGCAACCTGCGCCCCGCAGACCGGGCACAGTGACGCCATCACGGTAGGAATTCCCTGCGCAGCGCCGCCGGCGACCGGCGGGGCGCTCAAAGCCGCGCCGCACTCATCGCAGAAGGCAGCTCCATCCGGCTGCCGCGACCCGCAAGTAGAACAAATGACCATAGCGTCCCTCCTCTATCAGTAATGGGTAATGGGTGATGGGTAATGGGTAATGGGTGATGGGTGTGGTATCCAGCATCCAGTATCCAGTTTCCAGCTTCCAGCATCCAGTTTCCAGTTTCCAGCTTCCAGCATCCAGCATCCAGCATCCAGCATCCAGCAACCAGCATCTAGCATCCAGTTTCCAGCATCCAGCATCCAGCATCCAGCAACCAGCAACCAGCATCCAGCTTCTAGCTCTCACCATCCAGCTTCCGCGTCAACTTGCGCGTTTCGTAGCGCAGCTTCTTGGTCCCCGGCGTCGAAAGCCCCTGCCCTTGTTCCAGGCGCTCCGCTTCCTCGCGGGCTACAGCCGCCAGCTCCGGCTCCCCCAGGTCCAGGAGACGGGTCGCCGCAGCCCGCAGTTTCCGCGTGGCCCCGGCGACGTTGCCCGCGGCAGCCTCGTCCAACGCCTGCGTCTGCAGCTTGTGCGCCGTGACCTTCTCCACGATGTTCAACACCGTCGCATCGCTGGCAGCGGTCTGCGTTGGATCGGCGGAAAATGTCAGCACCACGTCCGCGCGGACCTCCTCGTTGCGCACTCCCAGCGCCGCCACGTCGTAGGCGATCTCCGCCTGCGCCAGCCGATAGGCGCCGGCAGGCACTGGCGGAATCAGCAATTCAACGAGCACGCTCTGCCCCTGTCCGCGTTCGAGATCGCCCAGCGTTACCTGCACGTCGCGTTCAGACAGGGCACGTTGCCCCAGCAGGCTGATCATGGGGATCACGCGCCACACGGCGCGCGGCGTCACCCCTTGCGCCAACCGCAGCAACAACAGGGCATTCTGTACCACGGTGCGTTGAGCGCCGCGCACCTGCTCCCGGAACGTCTTCAGCACCGTCTCCGGCTGCCCCTCCGGAATAAAATCGGAGACGCCGCCGCTGGCCTGCGCGAGCGCGTCGAGCAAGGCCTCATTCCAGCCCTCGCCGAGTCCCAACGCGGTGATGGCGATACCCTGGCGTCCCGCCGCCGCTGCCAGCTGCCGGCACTCATCCTCATCGCCATAGGTCTCCCCATCAGTGAGCAACAACATCCGGCTCACGCGATCCGCTCGCACGCCGCGAGCGAGCTCCTCCACTCCAGCGCGCATCCCCTGCGAAATCTTCGTCCCGCCCCCCGCACGGATTTTGTCAATGCGGGCCTTGATGGCCGCCGGGTCGGCAACCGGCTGAGCGGGCACCACGACCTGCACGGTGTCATCGAAGATCACCACCGCGAGCCGGTCTTGCGGCGTCATCTCATCCACGGCCAGACACGCCGCCGCTTTGAGGTTTTCGATCTTCGCGCCGCTCATCGAGCCGCTATGATCCAGCACCAGGCTGAAGTTGAGCGGCATCTGCACCGCCGCCAGCGCGTCAGCAGGCTGCGCGGTGAGGAGCACATAGGCTAACTGCGGCCCTTCCGTAAGCGGGAACGCCGTCTTGTTGGTCTGTACCGTCAAGGCGATTTCATCAGCCATCCACACCTCCTCGATACCCGGCATAACGCCAGCAAGACCGCCATCCCGGAGGTCGCAGGAGCTGCCGGCACATAGAGACGCCAACCCCACATCAGCGCGGCCACGAAAATGACCAGGGCGATCACCGCCAGCGCGATCCACAGCGTCCGCCGCTGTGAGGGCGGCAGCTGCGCCAGATCCGTCTTGAGCGGCGCCAGCCAGTCCGCCCGGGCGGCAGCGCTGCCACTCACCCGCACGAGGATGAGGGAGATGTTGTCGTAGCCGCCGCGTTCATTGGCGTCCTCGATCAACCGTTCGACGGCGCGGCGCGGCGCCGCACTGAGCGCGACCCGTGCGATTTCAGCTTCGGGGATCAGTTCATACAGGCCATCGGAGCACAACACCACCATATCGCCGGGGGCGAGCGGCAGCGGGCGGAAGATGTCCACCGTCACCGCCGGAGCAGCTCCCAGGGCGCGGGTGAGCACGCCGGCGTCGGGATCGATCGCTACCTCGGATTGCGGAATGACCCCCTGATCCGCCTTCTGTTGCGCCAGCGTGTGATCGCGGGTCTGCTGATACAGCGCCCCCTGGCGCAGCAGATAGACCCGGCTGTCGCCGACGTTCGCCAGGTACAGCATCCCCCCATGGATCACCGCTGCGGCCAGGGTGCTGCCGGCCTGCGTGGCTCCCGCGCTCTGCAAATAGCGGTACAACGCAGCGTTGGCGTACTCGATCGCCTCGCGCAAGTCCAGGATGAGATCCGCGCCGGGCAGCGTGTAGTAGCGCTCGGCGATGAGATAAATGGCCCACTGGCTTGCCACGCTCCCGAATTGCTCGCCGCCGATGCCATCCGCCACGAGCAGCAGCTGCCCTTTGCGGGCCAGCTCGTCAGGCGAGGGGGTGTAGAAGCGTTTGCCGGACACGGCGTCGGGGTAAATCGCGTCCTCGTTGACAACGCGCTCGCGGCCCACATCGGTTGCCCCCCCGATCTCCAGGGTCAACAGCGGTGGCTTCGTCCGCCCCAAATACTCCCCCGCCGGCGTCTCAGCCAACATCGTCGTCATCCCCTTCCTTCGAAAATAGAGGTCAGCGAGTCAGCAGTCAGCGAATCAGCGAACCAGCGAAAAAGCGAGAAAAATCACTTGCGTGGCAAATGTAACGCAAACTTCAGACTGCGCCCAGGCCACCATTTTCATTTTTGGATGATGTGCGCCAGCTCATGACGTCTCCTTCGAACGTCCTACTCTCCCGGCTTCCAGGGATTCGAGGAAGGATCGGGCGGCGGCACATCATCCGCCAGCACCGTCGGCCCGTAGCCGGAAGGCGCGCCCGGTATGCCGCCAGCTTGGGGCAGATCACCAGCAAAGACCGTCGGGCCATATGGCGGCGCGCCCGGTATGCCGCCTTCCCCAGCGGCGACCGTCGGGCCATACGGCGGCGCCCCCGCTGCCGGCGTCGCGGGCACCGACCCCACAAGCGGCCGCTCTTCCGCGCTCATCCGCCGCGTCTCGCCGCCCAGGCGTTTGAATTGCAGCTGCGTGTTCCCCACCTTGATAATAGAATCCGGCTGCAGCGGCGTCGCCTGTGAGGGGCGCAGCTGCACGCCATTGACGAACGTCCCATTCGTGCTGCCCTCATCCACGATGAAGTATTGGTTCTGCTCCATGCGGATGGAGAAATGCGGATTGGAGACGAATTGATCGAAAAGCGGGAAGTCGCAATGCTGCGCATCACGGCCTACCTTGACGACGGGCGACGCGAGCCGATATTCCTGCCCCACCGTCGAGCCGTGCACCATGACCAGCTTGCCGTAGGCAGGCCCTACCGCGCTCATCCGCTGCGTCATCTTGCTGATGGCGCCCGCTGCCGGAGCGACGACTTTGCGCGCAACTTCGCCCCGGGTCCTGATCAACAGGACCAGCAGCACCACGAGCCCCACCGTCAGCACCCCCAACCCCAGGATAAGCCACCAGTTCTGTTTGACCGTCTCCTTAGTCTCTTCGGCGGCGGTGACCTCTTGAGCTTCCCACGTCACGCGCACGTTCACCGCCTGGCTCGCCATTTCCGTCTCAAGGTAGGGATCGGTCGCGCGCGCCAGCAAAGTGAAATCGTGCATCTGCACCGCACGGGTGGGGGTCACCCACGCGCTGACGGGCCACTCCAAGGGATAGGTCGGCGCGCTGTCGGAAGTGCCGATCAAAGCGCCGTTGGCATAGTAGGAGACCGTCGTCGGATCGCGTGTCACCGCATCGGGGAACTGCACCTCCACACTCAGCGGGATCACGCGCGCGGCGAAAGCGCCCAGCGTCTTGGAGTAGGGAACAGTGATCGAGGTCTCCGGCGGCGCGATGAGGTTGAGCCGCGGCGTGCGCAGCTTCGACGTCACCATCGTGTCGGCAAAGGCATCGCCGATAGGAGTCCCCTGCACCTGCACCCGCACCTTGTAGTCCCCCTGGGGCTTGAAGACGGGGAAACGCAGCCGGTACGCGCCGCGGAGCGTCGCCAGATCATCGAACAGGCTCAGCGTGGCCTCCGTGTTGGCCGGATCGTGAGCGATGTAACGCCCGTTCGTCTGCGTCGCCATCGCCTGCAGGTTGTCGGCCTCCGTCTCCCCCCTGACCATCCGCACCGCGTACAGCAAAATGCCCGCTTGCTGGCATTTGTTGATGATGACGGTTTCATACGCCTCGCTGCTGAACTGCCGATCAATCCCGTCGGAGAACACGACGATAACCGCCCGGCGGCTGTTGAGCTGCGCCTGGACCGGGGCACTGGGGTTTTGGGTGAGCCATTCGATGGCGCGATCAATGCCATCATACAGCGGCGTGACTTCCGGGACCGTCTCCGTCCGCAAGCCATCGAACTCATTGCGGATCGCATTGGGATCCCGGTCGGTGAAGGGGACCAACGGCGTCAGGCCGCCGGCGTCACGCCCACGGATGCCGATCAGCGCGACCATGTCCGCGGTGGGTGAACCGTCCACCGCCAGACGATCGAGCAGCGCGCTGGCCAGATCCACCGCCTGCCCCATTCGGGGGTCGTTCTTGCGCGCGATGCCGCCCCGATCCATCACCAATACCACCGCCAGGCCGGTCGTCTCCGCAGTGACGCCGGTGAGCGGCAGGGGTTCCCCGGAGAGCTGCACCGCAAAATTGTCCGCCGTAAGGTCGGGGAGGCTGCGCCCCGTGTTGGGATCCAAAACCGAGACCAACATCTCGGATTCGGGGCCCGGCGACGGCTCGCCCAAAATGCGCAGCACGGGCGCCTGGCCCTGCGCGCCAACCTCCCACACCAGCGTCAACGTCAGAATCAGGCAGAACCCCGCAATAATGATGGGACGTAGCTGCTTCATGATACCCCCTCTTCTCGGAAAATAGAGAGCAGTGAGCCGTGAGTTGAGAGTTGTCGTAGTCACGGCTCACCACTCACGAGTCAGCGAGTCACTCACGTTCGCACGTGGACACCTTCGCCCCTGCACACGTTTCCACGCGGCTTACGCCAGCATCTGCACAACAATCACCGTCACGTTGTCCTCCCCGCCCGCCTCATTGGCTGCCCGCACCAGCCGATCGCACGCTTCTTGAGGTGAAGCGGAGGTATGCCAGATCTTCCAAATGTCCTCGTTGGAGACCATGCCGCTCAAGCCATCGGAACACAGCAACAACGCCGAGCCGGGGTCGAGCAGCTGTTCGAAAAGATCCACTTCCGTTCGAGGATGATCTCCGATCACGCGGTAGATGACGTTGCGCTGCGGATGCTGCGCCGCTTCCGCACGGGTGATCTGCCCGGTGGCGACCAGGCGCTCGACCAGCGAGTGATCCACCGTCACCTGACGAATGCCCTCCGCATCCAGGTAATAACACCGGCTGTCGCCGATGTTGGCGATCAGCGCTCGCCCGCCGCGGACGAAAGCCATCGTCAGCGTGTTGCCCATGTCATTGCCGGCGGCAATCCGCTGCTCATACACCGCTTGATTGGCAGCCTGCACGGCAGCCGTGAGCCAGGCGCGTCCATCAGGAAGGGGCTTTCCCGCCACCAGCAAGGGCAGCAGCTCGGCGGTGACCCGCTGCGCCAGCACGCGCGCCGTCAGTTCGCTGGCCACGTCACCCGCCTCATGCCCCCCCATGCCGTCCGCGACGACGTACAGTCCTACCGGCTCGCACACCGATTTGAACACCGAGGTGAATTCCACGGTCAACAGGCTGTCTTCATTCAACGACCGCACGCGCCCGACGTCCGATCGCCGCCCGGCCACCAGCATCGCGCTGGTCGGATGGCGCAGCTCGTCCAGGCAGGCTTCCAGCTCCGCCGTGAACGTCTCCGCCATGAACATTTGCGGCGTGTTGAGGGCTTGATAGAGCAACGTCTTGAGCCGGGGCGAAAAGGGCATGTCCGTGCTGAGCTGCGTCTGTCCCGTCATCAAGTACAACAACACGGAAGCCAGGCCCTGAATATCGTGCGCGAGCAGTTCATGGAGCGCCTCGCCCGTCGTCCGCTGCGCCGGCGGGATCACGTAGGCACGATTCAAATTCGTCCACAGTGGCGTCGTACCATCGAAGACGATGTGAGCGGGGCTGATCGTCTGCAGCGTGACTTGATGCCGGTGCAGGTACGTGAGCGCCTGTCCCAACGCGACGCCCCACGCCAGGACGGTGTTGAGCTCTTGGGGAATGGACAACGTCGCCGCCGAGGGCAAGGGGAATTCGGGCACCACGCGATACTGTCGCGGCGGGCCGTAAGGCGCCTCGGTGAAAATCGCCGTCGAAAGCCGCAGGCCGGGATGTTGCAGGCGCAGCGCGAGCAATTGCGCCTCCTGCGCGAAGGCCTGAGGATCGGCGCTCTCATGCAGGCGATAGTGCAGGTTGATCGCCGGCGCGTCCCCGCGCTCGGCGCCGCAGCTCTCACAATACCGCTCGTCGGCTGCCTCGGAGACGTGATGGCATTGCGCACACACCCACACCGGCTGGCGATCCAGCACCAGGTACTCGTTGATGTGAGGGCCCGTCGAGCGCACTTCCAACACAGCATACCGCTCCTGCCCCACAAGCGCGCCTTCAGGCAGGGGGGCGAACGTGCTGGTGAGTCCGGGCAAGGGCGCCGTTACCGGGCCTTCGCGTACCGCGGCCGGCGCGGCGACTTTGGGCGGCGCCTCTGGAGCGTCCGTCATCGGCTGCGTCCCGCTGCAAATTTCATCCGCGGCCTCAACCGTGATGCCATTCTCAGGTCCCATGTCATGGCCACACTTCTGACAAAAACGCGCCCCATCGCGATTCTCAGTACCGCAGGCTGGACATTTCATCGCTCAGGCCCCCTTTCCTGCACGGAAGGTGAAAACAACGCTGCCGATGCCCACCTTCCAACCGTCACGCAATAGATTCCGTCCCGTGCGCTGCCCGTTGATGTAGATGCCGTTGCTGGAATTCAAGTCGGCGATAATCCAATCCTCGCCCTGCTTGAAAATCCGCGCATGATGCGCCGAAACAGTCTCCCCGCCGGGGAAGGCCGGGCCGATGACGAGCTGATTGTCTGCCGCGCGTCCGATGGTGAAACCTTCGGCGACGAGCATGAAGGTCTGCGTCTGGCCCTCAGCGTCCGTGGCGACCAGCCGCGCCGGCGCCGGAGACGTCGGCGGCGTCACCGGCTTCAACGGCTTCAACGGCGTGATGGGACGGGTCCCCGTACGCTTCGGCTGGCGCGTCTTGCGCTTTCTGAAAAACAGCACGAGCAATCCCACGAAAATCAGCCCCAACACCGCGATCATGATGCCCGCAAACATGGCGGATTTTTCCTTTACCCACCCTGTCACCCCGCCAGGGGAAGGCGTCGGCGAGGGCGTCGGCGTCTCAGACGGCGTGGTCTGAAGAACGGGAGGCACGGCAGAGGTAACAGTCGGCTGCGGCGTTGACGTCAGAGTTGGCGTGAGGGTTAGTGTCGGGGTTGCCGTTGGCGTCGGGGTGTCCACCGGCGAGGTATCCTGCAAGGGCAACCTCGGCGGTCGCGCCAGCGGAGGAACCGCCGCTGCAGTCCAGGCGTGGCACGGCACCGTCCACAGCCCGATCAAAGAGAGGAATAAGCCCACAATAGCAAGCAAAACCCTGGTCTGTTTTTGATTCATGGCACTCACCTTTGAAGTAGGAAGGCTACATATTCTAACTATACAGCAGTTAGGCGTAATATGCAAGCGAGGATGCAACAGATCTCGTCGGAGCCGGGGAAAACGCCACAGGGCCCAGACATTCTATGCGGCGCCGAAGCGACCTCAGACCCCACGCTTCGGTGTGATTGCCTGGGTCAGGCCGGGGATGGCGGCCCTGATCAGCGCCGGGTGCCTAATAGCGCTGATCCATCGGCGAGAGTTGAGAAGGCTCAGTCAAAGAGGACTCGTTCCTCCCCAACAGCAAGCGCTCCAGGAACGTGCGGCGTCGCGCCCACCAACGGGCCAGCAACAGACGCCAAAACAGCCCGCGCCAGGCAGCCAACGCCGCCCGCTGTTCTTCCCGCCCCAGAGGAGCGGCGGCGTACCAGACGCGGACGTACAACTCACACAGCAGCCGCACCTCCCCGGCTGCAGCGGGCGCCAACACCCCGGCAGCCCGTTGTCCTTCCGCCAACGCCGTCAGCCGCGCCTCGAGGCGATGCGAGAACTCATAGGGGGTATCGCCCGGCAAGTCCCCCACCCCCACTCGGGCCGCCTGACTCCGCAAACGATGGTAAAGCGCCGTGACCGCAGCCTGCGGCGACCGCAGACGCAACACCCCCAATTCCACCTGGCTGAAAAGGACGACGCCCAACACTGCCAGCGCCAGCAGGATCGGCAGCCCCCAATACCAGCGCGCCAGCGCCCGTTCAAGGGGCGAGGGGGGCGGACGCAATGACTCTTCGAGAGCGGGCCACTCGCGCGGCTCCGGCTGATCCGACCGCACGAACGTCGCGCGTCCGCTGGTCGGCTCGAAGGGAATCCAGCCGTAGCCCGTGAAATACACCTCCACCCAGGCGTGAGCGTCGGCCTCGGTGACGATGTACGCCGCCTGCCAGGGGTCATACGTGCCGGAGGCATAGCCCACCGCCAGGCGTGCCGGCAAGCCGGCCGCCCGCGCCAGCACCACCATCGCCGAGGCATAGTAATCGCAATAGCCGCGCCGGGCCACAAAGAGGAAGTAATCCACCACGTCCGCACCGGCCGCTGGGAGGGGGACGTTCAAGGTATAGGAATAGGTCGTGCGCAGGTAAGTCTCGATTGCCGCCGCCCGGTCATAAGGCGTAGGCGCGGTCGCCGTGAGGTCGCGGGCAAGGCCTAGCACCCGCTCCGGGACGGAATCGGGCAGCGTGAGATAGCGTTCCACAATCCACGGCGGATAGGAGCCCCTGGCCTCGCGGAGCTGCTCGACGCCGGCCATGGGCACCAGCGAATCTGCCCGGTAGGCGTCCGCGATGGTCGTCGCAGCGAACGAGTCGCCGGAGACGCGCCACGCCACCTGATAGGCATGATCCACGGCCACCAGCTGCCCGGCGGTGTGGACCAGATGCCCCACGTCCCGCAGCACCCGCACGTCCTGCCGCAACATGCGGTGATAGGGCAATTCGACATAGGAAGCGGCGCCGGGTTCATAATCCACGATCGCATACGACGACGTGTTCCACCCCTGACCGGTATACACGTCGTAGGTGATGCTGCGCCAGTAATAGGCCGTCGGGCGAACGCCGGGCGGGAGCGTCTCCATCGGGGGCATTTCATGCGTGCGAATTTCCATGACGAGGTTCTCGCGGAGATCCGGGCCGGTGCCCAGCAGATGCCGCCGCGGCAAGCCCCCCGCGCTGGCGCGTGCCAGTTCCGGGGCGCGATCCTGCCGCGGCCGTTGCTCCACACCCAGCGATTCCGCCACGGCGCCCGTTTCCTCCCCCGGCTTCTGGGTCAGCTCGCGCACCTGCTCCACGATCTTGTCAATGGAGATGTTCGGCACGATGAAAGCCAGCAGGACCAGCCCCACTGTGATCAAAGCCGAGGCGCCCAGTAAGTCGCCGCGGATCTCGCGAGAGAAATCAATCCCCGCGGCTTCCCAGCGTTTCTCACGGTCGAAATGAGCGGCCACCGCGAGCAACAATAGCGACCACCCCATGAGAAAGATCAACGCCACCGTCTCGGCCCACGCATACGAGAGGACCGTCCCCAGCAGGATGCCCAGCGGCACGACGGCCTCCAGCGCCTGTCGGCGCCGGTGCAGCAGCCATCCCGCCCACAGCGCCGCCACCCACAATAGCACCCCCCACACCAGCGTCGCCGCCACGGGATCATAAGTCGGCTCGCCGCGAAAGAACAGCCGTAACCACTCGCCCGCGCGGCTCCACAGCGTACTCGTCGCCACGCCCAGCTCCCCCAGCTTCTGCGCCAGCGAGCCCAGGCCCGGCGCCGGGCGCCCGACAGGCTCCAGCCCCAACCACGAGGGCGCGTGCAGCAGGAGGTTGGCCCACAGCGCGCGGACGCCATCGGACACATAGGCCACGAGGTATCGCAGCACGTCCAGCAAGAGCTTATCGAGCCGCCCTACCCGCATGAAGACCACCACGATCCCCGAAAGCGCCGCGATGAGGGCAACCAGCCACGGCTTGAGTTTGGAGGCTCCCAGTGCCCATCCCAGCAGCAACGCCAGAGCGCCCACCAACCACAGGAGCGTGAATTCCAGCCCACGCACCACACTCGCCATCCCACTGGCGACACTCCCCAGAATTGCCAGCGCCAGCACGAGCATGGCGAGGTTCCATCCTCCGACGCGCCGCGCCAGGGAACGCAGCCACCGCTTCACCAGGGAGGGCTGTTCGGTCTCGCCATGGGAGGGCAAAGGAGCCTCTCGTATGCTCATGCCAGAGACCTCCAGGAAGTATCGGACGCCAACCGTTGGACCGGCACGGCCTTACCCGTGCCCAACACTTTCCATTCCCAATGTCCCTGAACGCCGGGATGCGCCAGCGGATGGTCGAGCAGGTCCTGGGTGATCACAGCATTGGCCACGCCGAGCTGATTCAAGGTCGCGCGAGCGGCAGCGACGCTCCCCGATCCGCCAAAAGAGACGGGATCCAGCAACAACACCGTGGGAACCACCCCGCGCCGCAAGAGCGGGACGAGCTTCTCCAGCCACGGTCCCTCCACGGCCGGCGTGATGATGATCAACGTCGTGCGCTGCCCCAATGTCGGCTGGACTCGCTGCAGCAGCTCGGCCAGGGAACGCCGGCCACGGTTGACGAGTGCCAGCGTACGGAGGATTTCCCAGCGCTGCCCCTCCCCGCTTTGAGGCGGCAACCACACCAGCTCCTCGCCGTGGGCCACCAGTCCCACCGCGCGCCGCGCCCGCAAGCCGCGATCCGCCAGGGAGGCGGCCAGAATCACCCCCAGTTCATCGGTGGAATTCTCCCCCACGCCAACCTGCACCCACGCGTCCATGTCCAGGAGGATCCACCAGTCGCCCGCCGGCGTGCCATCAAACAGGCGGACATAGAGCTCCTGATGGTGCGCGGAAAGCTTCCAGTGCACCCAGCGACGGCTGTCGCCGGGAACGTAGGGGCGCACGCCCGAAGCGCTGATAACCCGGTCGAGTGCGTTGGCGCGCGGACGGCCCTCCCCCGACCGGCCGCCCGGCGCGACCTCGATGGGAGGCAAGGGGACGATCGGCGGCAACACCAGCAAGGGCATGGAAGCCGGATAGGACCGGGCGACGGTGTAAACGCCGAAGGGATCGCCCGTCCGCACGTTGGTCGGGCCGAGGTAGAACAATCCCCGCCGCGTGCAAACGGATTCTCGATGCCAGCGGATGGAGCTGCGACTGGCAACGCCGGTGCCGCGACTCGCCCGATAGCCGGGCAACGTCGAAAGGTCCTCCACCTCCACCCAGAGCGCCGGCAGCGCCGCATCGTTCGCCAGGCTGAAACGCTCGATCAGGCGATCCCCCACCTGCGCCCAGCCGAAGCGCATCTCGCGGGTGAGGCTCAGCTTCGCGCGCAGGGAAAAGGCCCAGTAGGTGCTGATCGCCCACAGCCCGCCCAATCCCACCAGCAGCGCCATCCATCCCTTGTAGGGAAGGAAGATCTGCAGCAGCAGCACCAACCCCACGAGGATGGGCAGCAGCCAGTTATTCAGCTTCACGCTCGACTTTTGGGATTTCATTTTCGTTCAGAGCTCTGCGAGCCTTACCGTAAAGCATCACGGTCGCCAAACACAGCCTCAACGGCGCGAGGGAGCGCTCTCCGGCACAGGAATTTCCTCGAGCAGCTGGGTCACGACGGCTTCCGGCTTCTGTTCCCGCAGGCGCGCCCCCGGCGCCAGGATGAGCCGATGCGCCAGCGCGGGAACTGCCAGCGCTTTGATGTCATCGGGCAGCACAAAATCCCGCCCCTCCAATGCCGCGCGCGCCTGCCCACCACGGAAAAGCGCCAGACTCCCTCGCGGGCTGGCCCCCAGGTAGACGTCGCTGTGATCGCGCGTGCGCCGCACCAGGCGCACGATGTACTCGCGCAGGGATTGACTCACGTGCACGCTCTTGATGGCTTCCTGCGCGGCAAGCAGTTCTTCGACGCTGATCACAGCGCGCAAGGTCTCGATGGGATGCTGAAACTGCTGCCGGCTCATCATTTCCATTTCGTCCCACAAGGAGGGATACCCCAGGCTGACGCGGAAAAAGAAGCGGTCAAGCTGCGCCTCCGGCAGGGGAAAGGTGCCTTCATATTCAACGGGGTTCTGCGTCGCCAGCACCATAAAAGGTTGCGGCAGGGGATGGGTGACGCCGTCCACCGTCACCTGGCGCTCCTCCATGGCTTCCAGCAACGCCGATTGGGTCTTGGGGGTAGCACGGTTGATTTCATCCACGAGCAGGATCTGCGACATGACCGCGCCCGGCTGGTATTCGAACTGGCGCGTCGCCTGATTGAAGATGGAGACACCGGTCACGTCACTGGGGAGCATATCGGGCGTGAACTGCAGCCTTCCGAAGGTGCAGGCCGTCGAAAGCGCGAGGGAGCGAGCCAACATAGTCTTGCCGACGCCGGGCACATCTTCGATCAGCAAATGCCCCTGGCTCAGAAGGCCGATCACCACCAGCTCCACCGTCGCCTGTTTGCCGATGATGACCTGATTGACGTTGGCGATGATCTGCCTGGCCAGCGTCCGTACTGCCGCGAGACTGCTCTGGGAATCCGTTTCCGCCATCGCACCCTCCTTCGAAAATGGCCCCGAATGAACACGAATTTCACGAATAAGATGAGAAATTCCTGGCCCCCGGGGCTGCTACGTCCTCAAACACCGCGCTTCAGCGCGGTGGGCTCGTGTCGAACCGGTGAGCCGTCGCCGTCGCTGCTCACGACTCACATTTTCATCCTTGGATGATGTGTGCCAGCACATGGCGTCTCCCTCGAAAATGGCCCCGAATGAACCCGAATTTCACGAATAAGATTTGTGGGGTTTTGCAGGCGGGCTACGCCCGCCTGCAAAACCCCCTTATTTTTTCTCCCCCTCCCCGACGGCGTATGCGCTGTCGGCGAGGGGGCAAGGGGTGGGGCAAAAGCTACAGGCCACAAAGGTTCATCCATCGTCGTCTGGCTACCTGGCGCCGGGCTGAACAGTTACCGCACATTTTCATCCTTGGATGATGTGCGCCAGCACCTGGCGTCTCCTTAGAAAATGGCCCCGAATGAACACGAATTTCACGAATAAGATTAGAAATTCCTGGCCCCCGGGGCTGCTACGCCCTCAAACAACGCGCTTCAGCGCGGTAGGCTCGTGTCGAACCGGTGATCCGTCGCCGTCGCTGCTCACGATTCACCCCCTCACAACTCACATTTTCGTGCTTGCATGGCGTCTCCTCGGAAAATAAGCGAATCGGCGAATCCTCACGTTCTCACGTTCCCACGTGGGCACGTAGGCACTTTCACACGTGGACACGTGGACACCTTCACACGTCCAGACGTCACCCCGTTTCCGCATGCACTAGAAAGAACCGCCAGAGGCGGGGAAAAGTTCATTTCAAGCCCCCGCACTTTGCTGATCGCGTCCGGCAATCACCAGGCCGGCCAGGATCAACACGCCTCCCACGACTGCCGTCACTGCCGGCGCCTCGTCAAGTACCACCCACGCCAGAATCGTCGAGCCAATCGGCTCGCCCAACACCGCCAGCGACACGTAAGTCGCTGACAGGTGTCCCAGCGACCAGTTCAGGGACGAATGGCCGATGATCTGGGGGAACAACGCCAGCAGCGCCAACCACAGCCACGTCAGCAGGCTGAAACCGGTGAGAGGCACCCCCGCTGCCCAGGCCCAGAGCAACAACACGACGGCCGCCGTCCCATAAACGGGGAAAACGTACCCCAGAAGCGAGATCCGCGCGCGTAGCACACGCCCGATGAGGAAATATCCCGCCACAGCCAGGGCGCCCGTCAGAGCCAGCGCGTCTCCCTGGAGCTGATGGGCGCCGCCGCTGAAATCGCCCGCCGTGATGATCACCGAGCCGCTCAACGCCAACAGCAATCCCAGGATCGTCTCCCGCGACAGCCGCTCATGGAAAAGGAAATGCGCGATCAGCCCTACAAACAGGGGTGACATCGCTACCAGCACCACCGAGGCGGCGACGGAGGTCAATGCCAGGGAGAGAATCCACGTGGCGAAGTGCACGGCCAGCAACGCCCCAGAAGCCAGCAACCATCGCCGCTCCCGACGGTTGAAGGAGCGCAGCTCGGCCCGCCGGGTCGAAAGTGCGAATGGCGCCAGCATCACCGTGGCCAACGTCAACCGCCACGCCGCAATGGCCAGAGAATGCGCCTCAGTCTGCGCCAGACGCACCAGCGTGCTCGACATCGAAGTCGCCAGCACGCCAAAGAACAAAACCAGTTGCGGCGGTACCGTCAGACGGGCAGGGGAAGAGACCGGAGCCTCATGACCCATGTAAGCCTCCATAACAATACCGGGCGCGCCGTGATCACGGCGCGCCCGGCAGCATTGGGGGATTTCTAAGCACGTCGGCTAGCTGCTTTTGGCAGGCATGAAGCGCGCCAGTTTCGCCGCCAGATTGGAGAGCGGCAGGCTCTGGAGCCACACCCGTCCCGGTCCGCTCAAGGTCGCCAGGAACATTCCCTCGCCAGAGAAAAGCACGTTCGTCACGCCCTTCACCGTCGCGATGTCGTAGGTGACCGAAGGCTCGAAGGCCGCAATATGGCCCGGATCTACTTTGAGCACCTGCCCCGGTTGGAGGTTGTATTCACGCACCTCGCCCGGAATCTCCAGGAAGGCCTTGCCCGGGCCGGTGAGCTTCTGCAGGATGAAGCCCTCGCCCCCAAAGAAGCCAGCGCCCAGCTTGCGCTTGAAAAACATCTCCAGCGTGACCGAAGTCTCGGCAAACATGAAGGCGTCCTTCTCGGCGATGATGGCCTGGCCTGGCCTGGCCCGAGTTCCAGCGGGAGCACTTTGCCCGGCGCTTCGGGCGTGAACACGACAAGGCCCTGATCGCCCGTGCAGCTGTAGGTGGTCATGAAGAGCGACTCGCCGGCGAGCTTGCGGCCCAATCCTGCCAGAACGCCTCCCCGCGTGTCCGTCTTCATCTCGATGGCCCCCGCCATCCATGCCATCCCGCCGGCTTCCGTGAAGACCGCCTCCCCCCGGCTCAGATAAACGTCTACCGATTGCATGCCTGTACCGTGAATCTCGTAACGCATGATCCTCCTCCTTCAGAAATAGAGAGAAATAGAGAGCCGTGAACCGTGAGAAGAGAGTCGTCGCAGCCTCCGCTTACGACTCACGCCTCACGACTCACATTCTCATTCTTGGACAGTGTGCGCCAGCTCATGGCGTCCCCTTCAGAAAATTGACCGGCGTAGAGCTCCCCACCCGGCCCACGCTTCCAGGCTCAGGCGGAATGCAAAGCCGCGATCGCCGCGACGTCCGCATCACACGTGGGAGTAGCGACGCCCTCGAACAGCGCCCACTCCTCGACGTGCTCCACTTCGGCGCCGGGAGCCACCATTGCGAGCGGCCCCAAAGTCTCCAGCTCCAGCATCCGCGCGTTGGTAAAACTCTCCACCACGCTGCCGAGATCGGGGTAGGTCGCTCCCGGCCTGGAGGTGACGTAGATGACAAACAGATGTCCCCGGCGCGCGTAGGCGATCCAGCCTTTGTGCGCGCCCGTCCCCAGCTTCTGCGGCGCCTGCGCCTGGGGGTCCTGGCGGAGAAGGGCGTATTCCGTCCCCCATGTCCAGCGGGGATCGGCCATGTCGGTGTAGGGCCACAACGTCAGCGCACCGGACGGCAGGAGGTTCCCCTCGTGGCTGCCACGCGGCGGGAGGGGCAGGATCGCCACACCGCCGGCCGCCATCACCGACAGCGCCCAGGGCGCGAGCTCGACGCCCCACAGGTTGGTGTTGCGCAGGCGATGGACCACCCGCACCCGGGTTCCCGCGGAGGCTAAGGAGACGTCCAGCTCTTTTTGAATGCCAGTGCTGACTTCCAACGGCTGAATAAAACGCACAAAACCGTCATGCTCCTCGACAGCGACCGGACTATTATCGGGCGCGTAAGTGCGCACGGGATGTTCCGGCGCATGCCAGAGGCGATGTCCGCCGTAATTGCGCCAGGTATCCCCGCCAGTCACACCGAGCCAGTCCTCGTCAAACTCATTCTCGCCGCCGACAAAGCCAAAGCGAATGATCCGCGGTCCCACGTCCGCCGTGATGACCAGCTCCACAATGCCATTGGTCAGGCGAATGCAGGTGTTCCAGCCCTTGTAAGCAATACGTTCCATGGGATCCATCTCCTCGCGCAATGATTACTGAGCCATGAGCCAGAAGCAGTGAATAACAGGCTGCTTACACACTCCATTGTAGCACAAACCCGCGCGAGGGACAGCTTCGCGCGTTCCATGCGGGCCAGCGAAAGCTATCAGAAAGTTATTGGACGCCGATTTTAGCGGATTCACGCTGATTCTTCATATTATTCTGCGTGCATTAGCGTTCATCGGCGTCCAATTCTAAAGGCGCCTGGCTCAGGTGCTGGGCGATCAGCGTTAGAAGCCGCCGCGGGCTGATCGGTTTGCTGACGTACTCATCCGCGCCCGCGGCCAGGCAGCGTTCACGATCCCCCGGCATCACCAAAGCCGTCATCGCCACAATCGGAATCGCCTGAAACCGGCACTGGGACCGAATCCGCCGCGTCGTCTCAAGCCCATCCAGCTCCGGCATCTGGATGTCCATCAGAATCAGGTCAGGATGCAGATCCGCCAGCAATGCCAGCGTTTCGACGCCGTTGTGCGCCACCCTCACCTGCAGCCCCTGGCCCGTCAAATATTCCTCCAAAATCGTCGCGGTGCGCCCATCATCCTCCGCGAGCAGAATCAGCTGTCCCTTAAATGCCCGGTCGGTGATAGCGCTTGTCCCGTTGCCGGCCCCCGCCCGGGGAGCCGTCGGCAGCTCTCCCTCCGCCTGCAAGTCGGGCGAGGGCAGCCGCACGGTAAAACGACTTCCCTTCCCCACCTCGCTGCTGACCGCGACGCTGCCACCATGCAATTCCACGAGACGATACACCAACGCCAGTCCCAGCCCCGCTCCCTGATACTCCCGCGAGAGGCGGGTATCGAGTTGCACGAAGGGCTTAAAGAGCTGCGGCATGGCGTCAGACGCGATACCAATGCCCGTGTCCCACACGGTGAGGGATATGAGCTGTTCATCAGGCCAGGCCTGCACCTCAAGGCCGATAGCGCCTTCTTGGGGGGTGAACTTGGCAGCGTTGTTGAGCAGATTAACCAGAATTTGTTTAAGATAACGTTCATCAGCGTAAATTTGCTTCGCGGCAGGGTCAAAAAAGGTGCTCACCTGCAACCGTTTCTCCTTGACCAGATTGGTCACCAGGCGCAGGCTCGCCAGGCATACGTCTTCGACATTCACGAGACAAAGATCGAGGGCCACTTTGCCGGCCTCAATGCGCGCGATGTCCAAAATGTCATTGATGATCGCCAGCAGATGCCGGCCACTCTCCTCAATGCCCTGGATGGCTTTCAGCTGCCGCGGGCCCAACGTCCCATAAACGCCCTCATTAAGCATCTCCGAAAGGGCCAGGATAGCGGTCAGGGGCGTGCGGAGCTCATGGCTTGTCGTGGCCAGGAATTCATCTTTGGCGCGCACCGCCTGCGCCAGCTCGACGTTGGCCGCGCGCAGCTCGGCCGTCCGTTCCTCGACGCGCTGCGCGAGCAGGGCCCGCTCTTCCAGCAAGGCGGCCTCAGCGCGCTGACGCTCCGCCAGCTCGTGCTGCGCCTGCGCGTAGAGCCGGGCATTGGTGATGGCGATCACCGCGTGATTGCCAAGCGCCACCAACAGCGCCTGATCCTGGGCGGTAAACTGACCGTGGAGTTTGTTGACCGCCGTCAGCACGCCGATGATCTGTTCGCCGCTGCGCAAAGGCACGACGAGCATCGAAGTCACCAGCAGGCCACTCTGCTGTCGAATCCCCGGATAGTGCTCTGGCTCCGCTGGTAGCTCGCCGACGATCTCCGGGATGCCCGTTCGGAACACCCGCCCCACAACGCCCTGCTCCGGCGGCACGCGCAGGCCCACGATGGGATCCGTCGCCGCGCGAAAGACCAGGTCGCCGGTTTCCAGGTCAGGGCTCAGGATAGCGCAGCTGGTGGCGTCTACCAGCGGCGTCGCCTGTTCAACGATGAATTGCAGCAACGCCTCCGGATCCAGCTGCGAAGACATGGCCATGCCGATGCGATACAACGTCTCCAGCTCCGTCACCCGCTGCCGTAGCGCGATCTGTTGCGCTTGCAAATCATGCGCGATGCGCGCCCGCTCCTCGATCTCGGCCTGCAAACGGGTATTGACTCTGGAAAGCTCTGCGGTCCGTTCCACCACCCGCTGTTCCAGGGCGACGTGCGCCTGCAACAACAACCCTTCCGCCTGTTTGCGCTCGCTGATGTCGCGCAGCGCAACGAGCATCGGCGCCCCCGAGACGCCGGGCCGGCCCAGCGCCGGCTCGACCTGGGGATGCCCCCGCGCCACCGCTTCCAGGAACAGCACCGACCCATCTTTGCGGATGCCATGGACTTCCGTGGCAACGACTCCCCCTGTCGGCGTCCCTGAAGCGCGCGGGGGAAGTTCCCCAGCGATGAAACGCGAGAGCGGTTGGCCGGCGACGTCGTGCCGTTCGTAGCCCAACATGTGCAGGAAGCCGGGGTTCGGTTCCACAATCACCCCATCCTGGATGAGCAACAGCCCCTCGAAGGTCGTCTCCAACAGGATGCGATACCACGCTTCGGTCCTTTCCAGTTGCCGCTGCTGTTGCTGCCGCTGCCGGTGACGATAGAAGACCATAATGAAGACCAATCCGGACACCAGCATTCCCCCCGCCAACGTGTGGATCAGCGTCCGCGACCACGTGAGGGGGGGCCACAGGGCGAAAAAGAGCAAACTGCCGATGATGTCGAGCAGTGCTGTGCCCAGGGTTATTGGCATCGGCAAGAAAAGGAATAGGGTGGTAACAATCAAAATATTGTAAAGCAAAATGAACGGGTTGGATGCGGCTATCGCGTAGCTGAAAATGAGAGCGCTGCAAACGACGCTCAACCAGAACAGGCCCCAGCGGAAATAGCGCGTTCGGCTAAGGCTGTAGCCGAACAACAGCGCGATAAAAGCAATGACCAGGTATCGGTTGTTCGCATAAACAGGCCGTTCAGAATTTACCCCCCGGTCCAACAGCACCAGCGCTACCAGCACTGCCGTATCGTAAAGCAACAACAGCGTCAGTTGTTGCGCCAGCGAATGTTCTTCCGCCGAAGGGAACTCCGTCCAGGGGGCCGTGAGCGCCTGCCACCCCCGGTCGAGCCACACCCTCGCTCTGCTGTCGTGTTTCATCCTGCCTCGCCCCGAACGATGGATTGAGATGCCTTGAGTATAACACCGGCTGCATCGCCCGTCAAAGCACTTGACAGTTTTTCAAAGTTGCCCTATGATGAGAGGTGAATCTAAAAAGAATACGAGCCTCCGACCCAGACGGGTCCTCCTGGGACCGCTGGGCGATAGGGCACAGCGAGCAATCGTTGCGCCTGCCATTTGCAAAGGAGGCAATCCTCTCCTCGAAACAGCGGGGAGGATTGCTTCCTTTTTTTATTTTATAAGGGTTCTCACTTCTTTATTGAGGGTGTCTCGCCCTGTCATCAGGGCTCAACGTTCATGAACGCCGACGAGGGCGTTCCATTATTATCCTACCTGAGGAGGTTGCTATGTGGATTTTGCGGTTGAACATGACAGATCGTTCGTATCAGCTAGAAGCCGTACCGGAACGGTACAAGAATTTGGGAGGACGAGGCCTCACGTCCACGATCCTGTATGATGAAGTGGATCCCATGTGCCATCCCCTCGGCCCGCACAACAAAGTGATCTTCGCCCCCGGCATCATCACCGGCACTTCAGCGCCGACGTCGGCCCGCGTCTCCGTAGGAGGAAAATCACCCCTGACCGGGGGCATCAAGGAGGCCAACGCCGGCACCGGCTGGGCGCCCGCGCTCGCCAGGATGCGCATCAAGGCCATCGTGGTCGAGGGGGAGCCACAAGAAGCGGGGAAGTACTGGATGGTGACCCTCCGCTGGGGAGGCGATGCGCCCCAAGTGGAGTTCCTGCCAGCGGATGAGTATGTGGGACGCGACCTGTACGAGGTCTTCCCCGAGGTCTACGCGCGGTTTGGGGACAAGGTCCACGTCGCCGGCATCGGCCTCGCCGGCGAATTTAAGTACTCCAACTCCGGCATCGTCTTCAACGACATGAAGAACCGCCCCTCGCGCTACGCAGGGCGCGGCGGCCTGGGCGCGGTCATGGGCAGCAAGGGATTGAAGTTCATCGTCGTGGATCCCGCTGGCGCCCCCGGCGTGGCCATCGCCAATCCGGAGCTCTTCAAGGAAGGCTCCCAGAAGATGCGCGAAGCGCTGATGACGCACGCCATCACCAAACCGAAGGGGGGCCTGAACACCTACGGCACGGCGATCCTGGTCAACATCCTCAATGAGGCGGGAGGATTGCCCACCCACAACTTCCGCGAGGGCCGCTTCGAGGGCGCAGCAAGGGTTGCCGGTGAAGCTATCTTCGAGACTAACAAGCAGCGCACCGGCAAAGAAGTCTACAATCACGCTTGCAGCCCCGGCTGCATCATCCAGTGCTCCAACACGCTGTACGCCCCCGACGGCAGCGAGATCGCTTCCTGCATCGAATATGAGTCCGACTGGGCTTTCGGGCCGGATTGCGGCATTGACAATCTGGACAAGATCGGCGAGCTGGTGACGCTCTGCAACGCCTACGGGCTTGACACGATCGAGACCGGCGTGACGCTGGGTGTAGCGATGGATTCGGGGCTCCTCCCCTTTGGCGACGTCGAGGGCGCGATCGCCTTGCTGCACGAGATGGGCCAGGGCACGCCGCTGGGACGCCTGCTGGGCAGCGGGGCAGCCACGGTTGGCAAGGTCTACGGGAATCCGCACGTGCCCACCGTCAAAGGACAGGCCATGCCGGCGTATGAGCCGCGCGCCGTCAAAGGGATCGGCGTGACCTACGCCACCACCACGATGGGCGCGGATCACACCGCGGGCTACACCATCGCCCCCGAAATCCTGAGCGTGGGCGGCAAGTCCGATCCGCTGGTTGCGGAGAGCGCCAAAGCCGACCTGAGCCGCGCCTTCCAGAGCACGACCGCGCTGATTGACTCCAGCGGGCACTGCCTCTTCATCGCCTTCGCCATTCTGGACATCCCTTCCGGTTTCCAGGGCATGGTAGACGAGGTCAATGCCGTGCTGGGCACGTCCATGAGCAGCGATGAAGCCGTGGCCATGGGCGCGGAGATCCTCAAACGCGAGCGCGCCTTCAATGAGGCCGCGGGCTTCACCCGCCAGGATGACCGGTTGCCGGAATTCATGAAATACGAGCCGCTGCCGCCGCACAACGTCACCAACGATCTCCCCGATTCAGTCTTCGACTCCGTGTTCGGCCAGCTGTAAGCGACTGACTCCAGACCCACGCCGGAAATCTTGCTCCGGCGTGGGTTGGTTTCTCCACGAGCTATGCTATGATATCGCCAGGAGTGTAGAGTTGACATGTTCCTGCGGCACACCATCGCGGATGAAAATGTAATGTGAGGTCATAGTTCAGCCCGGCGTCAGGTAGCTCGACGGCGATGGATGAACCTTTGTGAGCTGTAGCTTTTGCCCTTCCCCCAACCCCCTCCCCAATAGCGCATGCGCCGTTGGGGAGGGGGAGAAAAAATAAGGGATTTTGCAGGCGGGCTACGCCCGCCTGCAAAATCCCACAAAAAAAGTTCCCCTTCCTCCCGCGCTTTGCGCGGGGAGAAGGGGACAAGGGATAGGGGGTAAGCATTGATTCTCAATCTTCAGCAATTGCCAGGAAATCTTGCGTTTTTTAGTCAGTGGCTGAACAGTTACCGTGTGAGTCGTGAGCCGTGACTGCGACAACTCTCTACTCACGGCTCACTGCTCTCTATTTTCCAAGGAGGATGGGAGTCAGCCGATGAAAGTAAAAGTGAAGCTTTTTGCGACCCTGCAGCGCTACGCGCCGGAAGGACAATTTGCGGGTGAGCCGTTTGAGATGGAACTGCCCGAAGGAAGTCCCATCACCGCCGTCATTGAACGGCTTGCCATCCGTCCCCACGAGGTCAAAGTCACCTTCGTAAATGGCAAGGCCCGCGCCGAGGTCTACCGCCTGAAGGAGGGCGACGAGGTCGGTATTTTCCCTCCCGTAGGAGGCGGCTAGCATGGAAGACATCACCCTGGACGTGTGGCTCTACGGGCCGCTGGCGCGTTACGGCGGCAGCGACGACAACATCTTCGCGCAAGTGGCCATCACGCTGCCCGCGGGCAGCGTGATGCGGGACTTGCTCGCGCGCCTGCAATTGCCTGCAGAGGAGCGCGGGATCACTTTCATCAACGGCAATCTGAGCGCCATGCCCGGCTTACAACCGGACCTGGAGCACCCCCTCAGTCATGGGGATCGGGTGGCGTTATTCCATCTCAAAAGCATGTGGCCCTTCCAGTACCGGCATGACGTCGCCGCCATTCCAGAGTTCAGAGAGTCGCTCGAAGCGCGCGAGGATCACGGCTTGCGCTCGCGGTATGACACGGTCGTCAAGTAAATGTGCGTACGGAGATCGCAACGCCGCTACGGTGCGCCACGGCCAGCGCGGTTGAAATCCTCCAGATCCACAAACTGCCGCAAGGCGCCACCCTGCAGGGCCCACAGGCCCGTCGCAAAGGCGTGGATGAAGTAGCGATCGTGTACCACCGCCAGCACCGTCCCCTCAAAAGCCGTCATAGCGCGCTCAAATTGCGTGCGGCTGGGGATGTCCAGGTGATTGATCGGTTCGTCGAGCAGCAGGAAGTTGCAGCCCATCGCCACCATCCGGGCCAGGGTCAGCCGGGCGCGCTCCCCATAGCTCAACGCTCGGACCGGGATGAAGACGTCGTCGCCGGAGAACAGGTAATAGTGCAGGAAGGAGCGCACGTCGGTGTCCGACAGCGCCGCGACAGCGCGGACGACCTCGAAGGGGGTGCTGTCCGGGTCTAACGTTTCCTGCTCCTGAGCGTAGTAGCCCACCTGAACGTGAGTCCCCAGGCGCGCGCGCCCCTCCAGCGGGGCGAGCTGCCCCATGATCACTTTGAGCAGGGTGGTCTTGCCGGCGCCGTTGGGACCGATCAGCGCCACGCGCTCTCCCGCACCCAAAATGGCGTCCACGTTGCGGAAGAGCGGGATGCCGCCGTAGCCGGCGGCGAGGTTTTCCAGCACGAGCACCTCACGGCCACTCGTCGGCGCTTCCGTGAATTCGAGCTTCATCCGCCAGGTGAGTTTGGGTTTCTCCACACGCTCGTCGCTTTCCATGTAGCGCTCGAGCTTGCGTTCCCGGGATTTGGCCTTCTGCGCCACCTTTTTGGCGTAACGGCGGATGGTGAAGTCGTGCGGTTTGGTGGTGAGCTCCACACTCAGCGCCTGCATCGCCGTGCGGTGGATGTCCCCCTGAATCCGTCGGATTTCTGCCTGCTCGTCTCGCCATTGCGCCAGCTGTTTCTCCCGCTGGCGTTCCCACGTTTCGAGGTAGGCGCTGTAATTGCCCACATACTCGGTGAGGGTGTGCGTCTCAGGATCGAGATCGAGAATGCGGGTGACGGTGTGATCCAGGAAGGCGCGGTCATGAGAGACGAGCAACGCCGCCCCGGCGTAGGCGCGCAGCCACGCCTCAAGCCACTCCAGCGCTTCGATGTCCAGGTGATTGGTCGGCTCGTCAAGCAACACGATCTCTGGCCGATGGAGTAACAGGCGCGCCAATCCCAGCCGCGTCTTCTGCCCCCCGCTGAGGATTTCCAGCGGCGTGTCGAGGCTAACGTGCGCCAATCCCAATCCCGCGAGCACCGCCGCAGCTTCGTGTTCCGCCGGCGCGATCGCTGCCAGAGCCTCCAGGCGCGCCAGGGCCTCGCTGTAAGCTTCGAGCGCTCGGGGCTCCGGCTCGCGCGTGAAGAGCGTCTCAGCCAGCGCCGCGACCTGCGCCTCCGCTTCGGCCAACGCCTCCTCGCCCATCTGAAGAAACTGCGCCACAGTCTGCGCCCCGCGATGGGCGAAGCCCTGCTCCAAAAACCCCACCCGCACCTCCGGCGGCGTGAATTGCACCCCTCCCGCATCCGGCGCCAGCTGCCCGGCGATGATGCGCTGCAACGTCGTCTTGCCACAGCCGTTGGGGCCGATCAGCCCCACCCGCTCACCGGGGTTCAACACAAAGGAAACGTCCTTGAGAATGAGCTCGCTTCCGTAATGTTGGGTGATATTCGATACCTTGAGCATAAAGACCTCGTGATTTTCTCTCGTCGCTGCGTGGCTGTTTAACGTTACGCAAAACAGCCACAAGAAATCCTGGTCGCGCCTTTGCGATACGCCAGACAACAAAAAAGCCGTGGGGCGGCAGCTCCCACGGCTTATAGCGGCAATGCTTGCAGCGATTCAGGCAGCAGGAATCACAACACGCCCAAAGGGGGTCTGTGATGCGCTGTCAATCATCCCTGTGCTCTCCTTTACTGAATATGCCAACGTACTTTAACTATATCACAGAGCCACGGATTGACAAGGGGAAATTCGACCTCACGGGTGGATCTCCAGCAGCTCCACTTCAAAGATCAAGGTGGCGTTCGGCGGGATCACATCGCCTGAGCCGCTCGCGCCGTACCCCAATTCCGGCGGGATGATGAGCTTGCGCACGCCGCCGACGCGCATCGTGCTGACCCCCTCGTCCCACCCGACAATCACACTCCCCGTGCCGATGAGGAACTCGAAGGGCTCGCCGCGATCTACGGAGCTGTCGAATTTCGTGCCGTCCTCCAACCAGCCGGTGTAATGTACAACGACGGTATCACCAAACTTGGGGAAGTTGCCGTCGCCGACTTTGATGTCCACGTACTGCAAGCCCGTCCTCGTGGTCACCACTTCCTCAGTGTCCTTGCCGCCACAGGCGATCAGCAACAGCGCCAGAATCAACATTCCCAGTAACCCGATTTTTCCACGCATGAATGATCTCCCTTCTCTTGAGAATGCCCCTGGATTTTCACGTGTCCACGACTTTAGCATGGAATCCCCTTTCGGCAAGCGCAGCCGGCGCTCACGGCGCGACGGGCAGGTCCAGGGGCGACGGTGTGAGGCGGCGTAATTCCACCCTCATGCCGCGGCCAACGGTATTCCAGCGTACCGCGGTCGGATAATCCACTTCCGCCACGAAGACCGGCTGATACTCCCCGGTGTGCACGCGCCGAAGCCACTCCTCGGCCACGCGCTGGCTCATCGGCGTGTGGCGGTTAAAGAGCATGAAGCCAATCCCGCCGTCGGCCAGACCGGCGCAATCAACGGCATACGCGGTTTCCCAGGGGTAAGGCGCGCCGTTCTCGTCCACGTCGGCGCGCCGCATCTCGAACCAGCTGCCGATATCACGGCAATCAAGCGTTGCAAAGTAGACCTCGGCCTGCGGCAACGGGGTGGGCAACGTGAAAGCCGTTCGGCCCGCCTGCCGCACCTGGATGGTCGCCTCCATGCGGCCCGGTCCGTACTGGCTGGCGATCCCGACCAGTATCGGAGCGTCTGCACCAGTTCCCGGCTCCCAATCACCGGCTCCGGTGAGAAGAGTTGCTGTCATGGTCAACAGCAACGCGCTTTTCATCAACATTGTTCTCTGCCTCCCAATAGAATCGCCGGATCCATTTGATCCGGCGATGACTAACAAGGCAGGAATTGTAAAAGAAACCGGAATTCTGTCAAGGGGCATTTTCTATTGCATAAAACATCTCTGAATTTAGCATAATTCACAAAAGATCACCGCAGTAGATTTCACGCTCTTCCGCGCGGCACATGTGGAGCTCCCCCTGCTTCAACCATGAAGTGACGCGCCCCCTCACTGACGGGCTCGTCGGATCTTCAGCTCTGTCGTCGGCGCCGGAAATCGGCCCCTGCAGCAGGAGCTCTCAGCGGCTGAACCTGTCATCGGCGCTGGGAAGCGGCAAATGGCCGCGTCGCTGTTCGTACCATCCCAGCCGTTCCACAGTGCAGCTGTCGAAATCCGGAATGTAGGGCTTGATGTCCAGCAGCGGCGTGCCGTCCAGCATGTCCAGATTTTCCAGGTAGAGGACGCACCCCGCGCGCTCCAGCAGACGCACGACCGACAGGCCCAGCGGATTAGGGCGCGCCGGGGCGCGGGTGGCAAAGACGCCGCGCAGCTCGGTATCCAGAAACGGCGTCACCCGCAGGCGAGGTGACGCCGCGCGATGGAGATGGTACAGCAGGATCAGGTGCGAGAAGCCTTCCAGGTCCTGCAACGCCTCCTCGAACTCCGGGTAGAGTTCCGCCGTGCCGCGCGTCCCAACGGCGCACGCCGCCTGGATGGGCATCCCGACAGGCTCCTGAAACGGCGTATGCAAGACGCCAATGGGTCGGTAGGTAATCGGTAAGAGAGGTTCCATGGAATTGCTCCTCAGGCGCGCGGCCATGTGATCTCAAAGCCGGCGCAGGCGTGATCGCGCTCGCCTTGCACGAACGATCGTGAAGGTCACGCCCCAACGTCCCATTCCAGCGCCGTCCCTGCCGGACACGGACGCACCACCTCCCCGCCCAGCGCCTGGCGAAGGGTGTACATTGCCTCATCGCCCGAGCAGTGATTGAGGTAAAGTCGCCGCAGGGTCCCCCATCCCGCCAGCGTCTGGACGACGATCCCCAGCGTGGCAGCATCCGCGCTGATCAGATGGGTACCGCCTGCCACGGCCACGATGGGCCGTTGAAAAACCCGCTGCACATGCGCCAGCGTGTTGAGCAATCCGGCATGACAACAGCCACACAGCACGATCAACCCCGCAGAACCTTCCACGACCAGCGAGAGGTCATCGCGGTAAGGATCGGGGGCATAACCAGCGCTGGCGCGAATTTCCTGCCGGGGCACATAGCCACCGGCATAGGGACGCTCCGTAATCGCGCCGGTCGTCCACACGCCGGGGAGCACCTGCTGCGGCGCATCGTCCAGATGCAGGGCAAAACGCGCAGCAAGCCAGGCATGATCCACCGACAGACCAATGGCGCGCCGCTCCCCCGTGCTCTGTGAGAAACGCTCGCGCAACAGGTCGGCGTTGGCGTACAGGGGCAACCCCGGCGCAAGACGCTCAGCCAACGCGGGCAAGCCGCCGGTGTGATCGTAGTGGGCATGGCTCAGCGCCAGCGCTGCCAGCGTCCCGGCGTCCAGCTGCAACGTGTCGAGATTGTGCAGCAAGACCGTACCGCTCTGCCCGGTGTCCAGCAGCACAGAGCCCTCCGCCGTAGCAATCCAAAAAGACAAACCATGCTCGCCCCAAAGGTGGCTGCTGTACCTCACGGAGTTATCTACAAGGCAAGTGATAGCAGGCATTGTCCTCCAATCATCCGCATCCCGCACTGAAGGCCGGATCAAGACCTCACGTTTCAGCGCGCCAGGCACCGTTGTAGCCAGTCTTCCTCAGTGGACCGCGGATAGCGCGCGTGAAATTCCTCCACCGTCATGCCGAAAACGAGCAGGTCGAAGTGCCGCCCCTGCGAGAAGACTACCCGTCGAATGCGCCCCTCCTGCACGAAGCCCAACCGCTCATGGAATCGCGCCGATCTCTCGTTGTAGGCGTAGACCTCAGCAGTGGCTTTCTGATAGCGGAGCTCATCGAAGAAATAGCGCAACACGAGGAGGACCGCTTCCGTCGCGTAGCCCCGTCCACGGAAGGCAGGAGCGACGGAGACGCCGTACTTGAAGCTCCCCACCCGACGGTCGCAGCTGTGGGTGTTGATCACGCCGACGAGCCGGCCCTCGGCGTTCTCGATGGCGAAGAAGAATTCGTCGTTCCTGGACTCCTCGGTAGCGCGCCTTTCCGCCCACTGTCGGGCTTGCGCCAGCGACCCGGCGGGCCACACCCACTCCACCATGCGGGCCGTCTCCGTCTCCGCGCTGTCCCAGGCGTAGAAGGTCTCCGCATCTTCCGGCTCGATGCCCCGCAGCCGAACATTCACGCCGCGCCAGAGATTCATCCTAGCGCTCCACGGCTGCGAGGTAGATCTCGAAGGGCGCGAGCTCCAGCGCCCGCAGATCTCCGACCTCCCGCCGCCCCGCGCTGGAAAAGAGCAGCCGCGGCGCCCAAAGCTGCTCAAAGGTCAGCGTGTGCGCGTGAACGGAAAAATTGAGCGCCACCAGACAGGTCTGCCCTTCGACCGCGCGCAGGAAGCAGAAACAATCGGGGTGCTCCTCCAGCAGCGGCGTGTAATCGCCCGCAATGAGGGCGGGGGTCCGCTTGCGCAGCGCGAGCAGCTGCTTATAGAAGGCGAGCATCGAGGCGGGATCGTTCTGCTGCCCGGCCACGTTGATGCCGGCGGCATAATTGGGATTCACCGGCAGCCAGGTCGTCACGCCCTCGGGACTGAAGCCGGCGTTAGGCGCGTCAGCCCACTGCAGCGGGGTGCGGCAGCGGTCGCGGGTGTGCTGGAAGGCTATCGCGGCTGCCTCCGCCTCGGGAAGGCCCATCCTCACCGCCAGCTCGTATTGGCGCAGAGCCAGAGTGTCGCGCAGCTGGGCGATCTCGGTGAAAACGGCGTCCGTCATGCCGATTTCCTCGCCGTTGTAGAGGAAAGGCGTGCCCCGCAGAGTGAGCATGAGCGCCAGAGCCAGGCGGGCGAGCTCGTCGTCGTGTTCACCGTCCCCATAACGGCTTTTGACGCGGGGCGAATCGTGATTGCCCAATGTGTTGCAGGGCCAGGCGCCCTCCGGCAGCGCCGCCAAGCGCTCCGCCTGATTGTTGCGAATGTGCGCCGGCGTGAGGAGACCTTCGATGCGCATCAGCGGAAAGTTGAAGACCAGGTGCAGCTCGTCGTCGCCATTCCCATGATAAGCCAGGTCGCTATCTTCCGCCACGAGCACGCGATCGGGGTATTCGTCCACCACACGCCGCAGCTCCTTCATCAGCGAGTGCATCTCCTCGGCCCGATCCACCTGATGGGCAAAGAGCAGTTCCCACTTCTCGCTCACGGCCTGACGCTCCTCGGCCGTCTGCGCTGCCTGCCCCAGCTGATACAGGTCGAGCAGCGTGAATCCTGCCTCGTGATCGGGCATAGCGGGGTCCTCGAAGATGGTGCCAATCGCGTCGAGACGGAATCCATCCACGCCCATGTCGAGCCAGAAGCGCACGGCGTCCCACATGGCCGCCTTCACTTCGGGATTGCGCCAGTTGAGATCGGGCTGCTCTTTGAGGAAAAAGTGATAGTACCACTGATCGGTCGTTGGATCGTACTCCCACGCCGGGCCGGTGAAACTCGACTCCCAGTTATTGGGTGGAAGTTTCTCGCCGTCGGGGCCGATTTTCCCATCGCGCCAGATGTACCAATCGCGTTTGGGATTGTCACGGCTGGATTTCGATTCCAGAAACCAGCGGTGTTGATCCGAGGTGTGATTGAAGACCATATCCAGGATCACGCGGATGCCCCGCTTGTGGGCCGCCTCGAGAAACAGGCGGAAGTCATCCAGCGTGCCGTATTCGGGAGCCACGTCGCAGTAATCCGCCACGTCATAGCCGCAATCGGCCTGCGGCGAGGGGTAGTGCGGCGACAGCCACACGCCTTCGACGCCCAATTCCGCCAGGTAATCCAGCTTTTCGAGCATCCCCCGCAGGTCGCCGATCCCGTCGCCGTTGCCGTCGGCGAAGCTGCGCGGGTAAATCTGATAGAAAACCGCTTTCTGCCACCATTTGAGATTGTCCACAACGTCAATTCCTGTTATGATGATCATTTACCCCAAACACACGAAGGCGCCAAGATTTTTTCTCGCGTTCTGGTGTCTTGGCGCCGTGGTGTCTTGACGATGATAAGCTTCAGCGCGGCTCTCTCACTCCCCATGGAGCACAAAATCCACCAGTTCCGCCAGGGGGCATGTCGCCAGACCGATCACGTGATCGCCGCCGCCGTAGTACACGTAGACGGTGTCTCCTACGACGATGTTAGCGCACGAGAAGACGACGTTGGGCACGTCGCCGCGCAGCTCCCAGAGCTCCTCAGGCCAGAAGATGGAGGCCTTGGGACGCCGCACAACCCGCGTGGGATCGTCGAGATCGAGCAGCGCCACGCCGATGTGGTAGATGTGCCGCTGATCGTAGCCGTGGTAGAACATCAGCCAACCGTGCTCCGTCTCGATGGGAACGCCGTTGCCGCCGACGCTTTGGTGATCCCAGGTGTTTTCCTGGCGCGGACCAAAAACCGGCGCCATGTCGGCTTCCCGCCAGGTGAGGAGGTCATCGCTGCAGGCCAGCCAGATGGTGGGCCAACGGCGATGGAAGGCGACGTAACGTCCGCCAATCCGCCGCGGGAACAGGGCGTGATCCTTGTTATCCTCGCCGCGCACGAGCGGCCCGAGCCGCTCCCATATAATGCCGTTCTGACTACGCGCAACCATGGGCAGGATGCCACCCCCGGCGTGCGTCGGCCGCGCCCCAAAGTACTCCCGGCCATACGCCGTGTAGGTCATGAGGAACTCACCGTCGAGCTTGACCACACGCGGGTCTTCCAGGCCCCGCGAATCGGTCCCGTCGTGCGGCCCCAGCACCGGACGCCGCAGCCGGTTCCAGTGCACGCCGTCCGCGCTCACGGCATACCCGATGCGGCTGATCCAATCCAGCCCCTGCGCGCGATACCACATGTGAAACAGGCCGTTGTCATAGACGACGGCGGGATTGAAGACGTTGTACGTCTCCCAATCCGAGGTCGGATCGGGCAGCATCACCGGGTTCTGGGGATAGCGCGTGAGCTGCATTCTCATACTCCTCGCTCGCGTAAATCGGCAAAGAAGGCCGCCTGCAATTGGTCGTGAATGGGCCGATAATCGAAGTAACGCATGCGGGTCTCGACCTCAAAAGCTACCCGCACTTCCTCATCCCGCGCGTAGAGCAGCACCCCCTCCGTGACCACCTTGCCGCGAAAGATCAACGGCGCGTCGTTCAGGATGCGCACATCCGCGTTGGGAATCTGACAGTTTTCAGCCAGCCAGGCCTCAAGATCCAGAAGCAGGCCCAGCCGTTCCCTGGGAGCCGGCAAAGTTGCCAGCACCACCCCTATATCCACATCACTGAAGGGCGTGGCGTAGCCGGTAACGACCGAGCCGTAGAGATAAGCGAGGTCTACCGGCAAGGGCGCCAAAAGCGCCGGCAGAGCCTGCCGAAGTCGGGTGACAAGATCTTCAGCCATCCCCCCTCACAGCGCGATGATCACACCCTCATGCGCCCGCAGCTGCAGCGCCCCGAGGGTCACCGGTTCCTCCCGATCCAGATGCGTGGAAAGCAGGATCCGCCCCGCCTCTGCTTCTGCGAGGGCGAGAGTACGCGGCTCAGCCGCAAAGTTGAGGGCGATGAGATACCGGCTGCCGTCTGCTTCCCGCGCGTAGGCGTAGCAGTCGGACGGCACGCCAGCATCCACCGGGCGATACCTGCCGCCGAACAAGGCCGGCGTCTCCTGGCGCAGCGCCAGCAATTGATGATAGAGCGTCAAGATGGAAGTGGGATCCTGCGACATCACGGCGACGTTGCGCGTCTTGTAGTCGGCCGTCACCGGCAGCCACGGCTCCACCTCCGGCGGGCAGAAGCCCGCGTTCGGGGAAGCGTCCCACTGCATCGGCGTGCGGCAGACGTCACGGCTGCGCTCCGGCCCCAGGTTGCGCCCCTGCGGATCCTGGATCTTCTCCGGCGGAATGGGCACATCGGGCAAGCCAATCTCGTCGCCGTAGTAGAGCGTCGGCGTCCCCCGCAGCGTGAGCAGCAACATCGCCGCCACGCGCGCCTGCGCTTCCCCGCCAAAGCGGGTCACCAACCTCATGCGATCGTGATTGCCCAACACGTAATTGGGCCAGGCGAAGTCCGGCAGGGTCGTCTCCAACGCATCCACCACTTCCCGCAACGCCTGCGCGTCCCAGGTCATGCTGCTGAGCCCCATCCCATCCATGAGGCGGAAGTTGAAGGGCAGCTGCAGCTCCTCGCCGTGCTCACCATAATACTTGATCCACCGATCCAGCGGCCCCCACAGCTCGCCGATGCCGCAGCGATCCGGGAACTCGTCCAGGGTCGCCCGAATCTCACGGATGACGGCATGAACTTCGTCCTGATCCATGTTGTAGACCGGCAGCAGCCGTCTGAAGAGATCGTTTGCCGGCAAATCGGCGGGCGCGTGCGGATTGATCGGGTTGTCCCGCAACTCGGCGTCCTTGATGATGAGGCCGATCACATCCATGCGGAAGCCGTCCACCCCGCGCCGCATCCAGAAGCGCAGCGTCTCCAGCATCGCCGCCTTGACCTCGGGATTGCGCCAGTTGAGCTCCGGCTGTTCCTGGACAAACTGATGCAGGTAATATTGCCCCGTCTGCGGATCGAACGTCCACGCCGGGCCGCCAAAGAAGCTGCCCCAGTTGTTGGGCAGGCTGCCATCGGGCCTGGGATCGCGCCAGATATACCAGTCGCGCTTGGGATTATCGCGGCTGCTGCGGCTCTCGATGAACCACGGGTGCTGATCCGAGGTGTGATTGGGCACCCAGTCAATGATGAGCTTCATCCCGCGGGCGTGCGTCTCAGCCACGAGCCGGTCGAAAATCTCCAGGTCGCCAAAGAGCGGATCTACGTTGCAATAATCCGCCACATCATAGCCAAAATCCGCCATGGGCGAGGGATAGAAGGGGCTGAGCCAAATCGCGTCCACGCCCAACCGCTCCAGATAGGGGAGTTTTTCGATGATGCCTTGCAGGTCGCCGACGCCGTCGCCGTTGGTGTCCTTGAAACTGCGGGGGTAGATCTGGTAAATAGCGCCCCGTTGCCACCATTTAAGATTTGTCCCAGAAGCCATGCTGCGTCCTCCTCTAGCAAGTTAGGCTTACGCTATTATCTGTAACTGTTCAGCCACTAACTGAAAAACGGAAGATTCCCTGGCGACTGTTGAAGATTGAGAATCAATTTTGCCCCCTATCCCCTGGCCCCTTCCCCCCGCGCTCGCTGGGGGAAGGGGGACTTTTTTTGTGGGGTTTTGCAGGCGGGCGTAGCCCGCCTGCAAAACCCCCTTATTTTTTCTCCCCTCCCCAACGGCGCAGGCGCCGTCGGGGAGGGGGCCGGGGGTGGAGCAAAAGCTACACCTCACCAAGGTTCATCCATCGCCGTCGAACTACCTGATGCCAGGCTGAGCAATTACTATTATCTTACCTCATCTGACGTAATCTGCCAGCTGCCGAAAACACGATTCCACACGGCCCCACAGCAAACAAGGACGAGAGCGCATCTCGTCCTTGTTGTTATTGCCGGGCGGGGTCACAGCCGCTGATATTCTTCGTGAACACGCTCGAACATGGGCCGACCTTCGGCCTGCGCCTGCATGTAATCTGCCGTGAACTTGTCACACCAGTAGTGAGCGCGGCCTATGATTTCGGCTTCGTCCAGGAACGTGAATTTGCCGTCGCGACGCAAGAAATGCCCGTCTACCAGGGCGTCAGTCACCTCGGTGCCGGGGCCATTGACCGAAAGGAAGAGCATCAACGTCCCCACGTTGAGGGGGAAGAGGCTGGTGTTGTGGGTCAAGTCAATCGTCACCACATCAGCGCGTTTGCCGACCTCCAGCGTGCCGATTTGATCCTCCCAGCGCAGCGCCCGCGCGCTGCCCAACGTCGCCAGTTCAAAGGGTGTCCACGGCAGCAGGCCCCGCATGGGGCGCGGCATAATGGCGTGTTGCTGCGAAACCGAGAGCATCACGTTGAACAGATTGTGCGTGGGGAAATCCGTCCCCAGGCCCACCTTGACGCCCTTGTGCAGCATGTAAGGCAGATAAGCGCAATTGCCCAAAATGGAATTGGTCGGCGGGCAGTGGGCGATGGCCACCCCGTACTCGGCCATCATATCAATTTCCGCCTCGTTCAACGCCGCTCCATGATAGAAGAGCGTGCGCGGCGTCAACAGCCCCATATTCCGCAGGTGTTGGATTTGCCCCCCTTCATCAGCCCAGGTCGCATCGGCGCGCGTCTTCTCGTCAGGCGCTTCGGCCACGTGCGTGCAGAACTGCACATCGTATTTCTCTGCCAGCGCCATGCCCCGCGCGAGCATGGATTGTGTGCTGTTGTACGTGGCGCTAGGATGGACGCCAATCCGAATGCGGCCGTCAGCGGTGTTGTGGTACTTCTGAATCGCTTCTTCGGTCAGCGCCAGGTAATCGTCCTCAGAGAGATAAGGCACCGCCTGCCCATGGCGAGCATCGGCGAGTTTGACGCTGGTGATCATCTGGACGTGGATGGCAGTGCGGACCCCGGATTCCAACGAGGCGCGGTAAACAGCATCGGGGAAGGTAAAAGCGTTAGCCACAGTCGTGGTGCCGTGCTTGAGCACGTTGAGGATCCCCAACAATGTGAGATCGTACACGCTTTCCTCAGTAAACCAGTTGTAGGCGGGCCAGAGCACGCGAATGGCCGTATCCACGATGCCAGTCAAGGGCGTTTGAAGCCACCCAAAAATGTGGAACATGTGCGCCTCGCCGACATGGTTGTGTGCATCCACCAACCCCGGCATCACGATCTTGTTCCGCGCATCCACGATGTCCACATCAGGCTGCTGCCCATACTGCGCTTCAAGTTCTTTGGACGGCCCAATCGCTTTGACGATAGGTCCCTCAATGTACAAAGCGCCATCCTCCAGAATGCCGCCGAAGGGCGTGGGTTGGGTGATCAGAAAACGGCAATTGCGGAATAATACTTTACTGGTCATGGACTCTCTCCTCATGCTCAACACGTGTGATAGGGTACCGGAAACAAGTCAAAAACTAGCCAGAAACAACGAAAATAGTATAACCCAACATCCAGGCTTTGTCAACAGCACTTTCTTTGCTGCCGACGTTCCGTTCTGTCGATCGCCGCTCCGACAAAAAAACAGCCGGCAACGCTTCCGTGTTGCCGGCTGTTACGACTACGAATCAGAACTCAATTTCCGGAGGCTCTGGCTCTTGCTCTTCCCCAGCAGGAGGTTCTTCGATCACGACGTTGATTTCTCTGGCAGGCGAGGATGGAGACATCGCCTCGGGGGGCTCCTCCACGGCCGCAGGTTGCTCCGGCGCCGGGACGAGGGCGTGCTCCAGCACTTCCAGGATGTCTTCCACCGGGATCAGCTCCAGATCCTTGAGCACCTCTTCCGGTACGTCATCGAGATCCATCTCGTTGAGTTTGGGGAAAATGACCTTCTTGAGGCCAGCGCGATGCGCCGCCAGGATCTTGAGCTTCAGCCCGCCGATGGGCAAAACCTGTCCCTGGAGGGTCACCTCGCCGGTCATCGCCACCTGCGGGTCCACCGGGCGGCGCGACAGCAACGACACCAGCGACGTGACCATGGTCACACCGGCGGAAGGGCCATCCTTCGGCACCGCACCGGTCGGCACGTGCAGGTGAATCTTGCCGCGGACGGCCTCAGGCGAAAGCCCCAATTCCCTGGTGTGAGCCTCGACGTAGCTTAAGGCAATCCGTGCCGATTCGCGCATCACCTCGCCGAGCTTGCCGGTGAGAATCAACGTGCCGTCGCTGCCGGGCATCGAAGCCGATTCGACGAAGATCACCTCGCCGCCGGTCGGCGTCCACGCCAGGCCCGTCGCCACACCCGGACGCTCCGTGCGCAGCGCCGCCTCGAAACGATAACGCGGCTTGCCTAAATACTCACGCACCTGCTCAGGTCCTACTACCACCGTACCGGTCATGGCGCCCTCCGCCACCTGCGTGGCAATCTTGCGGCAGGCCTTGCCGATCTCGCGCTCCAACTCACGGACGCCCGCCTCGCGGGTATAATCGCGGATGATCAGGCGCAGGCTCTCCTCACTGAAGGTGACCTCCTCTGGCAGCAGACCGTTGACCCGCACCTGGCGCGGCACGAGATACTCCTGCGCGATGTGCACCTTGTCATACTCGGTGTAGCCGTCGAGATAGATCATCTCCATGCGGTCCAGCAACGGCGCCGGGATGGTCGAGGCCGTGTTGGCGGTGCAGATGAAGAGCACCTGACTCAAATCGAAATCCACATCCAGATAGTGATCACGGAAGGCATGGTTCTGCTGGGGATCCAACACCTCCAGCAGCGCCGATGAAGGGTCGCCGCGCCAATCCGCGCCGATCTTGTCCACCTCATCCAGCATGAACACCGGGTTTTTCACCTCAGCGCGCTTGATCGCCTGCATAATCCGTCCCGGCATCGCGCCGATGTAAGTGCGCCGATGTCCGCGGATTTCCGCCTCATCGTGCATCCCGCCCAGGCTCATGCGCGTGAACTTGCGGTTCAACGCGCGCGCTACCGACTGCCCCAACGAGGTCTTGCCGACGCCCGGCGGGCCGACGAGCACCAAAATCGCGCCCAGGGCATTCTCCTCCCGCCCCTGCAAATCGCGCGTCGGGGCCTTGCCTTTGCCCTGCTGCGCCTCAGCGCCGCCTTCAACTTTGGCTTCTGGAGCAGCTGCTTCACGTTCCGCGCGCAGCTTGCGCACGGCCAGGAACTCCAGGATGCGCTCCTTCACATCCTGCAGGTCGTAGTGATCCTCGTCGAGGACGCGACGCGCATGGGCAATGTCGAGCTGGTCCTCCGTCGCCGCCTGCCAGGGCAGGGCAATCAGCCAATCGAGGTAAGTCTTGATGACCCAGTACTCTGCGGCCTGAGGCGGCATCTTCTCCAAACGGTCCAGCTCTCGCAGCGCTTCCTCTTTGGCCTCGTCGGTCATGCCACAGCTCTCGATTTTCTGGCGGTACTCCTCGGCCTCACGGCGGCCCTCATCCCCTTCTCCCAATTCCTGGCGGATCGCCTCCATCTGCTGGCGGAGGAAGTATTCGCGTTGCGATTTCTCGATCTCCT